>Ga0307515_10000792_pt1 | contig 72867 bp, 62 predicted proteins | sample 17_EM_MG_FD_194513 | JGI IMG/M metagenome (GOLD analysis project Ga0307515, IMG submission 194513) | Populus trichocarpa ectomycorrhiza microbial communities from riparian zone in the Pacific Northwest, United States - 17_EM | ecosystem: Host-associated > Plants > Roots > Unclassified | place... | reverse complement strand
GTGATCTAATTGGTCTAGGAGCTTGCAGGACTTGGCAGGAGTTAGTGCGCTTGTCTGACTGGCTCAGGAGTTCGCAGGTGTGGTGCTAAGGAGTAGCGCTGCGCCGTGGCGCAATTTCTCCCGGGGGTCTGATTTATGAGATAAGCAAGGGATACAAACAAGCGAAGTTATCACGTGATCGCAGGAAGCTCCTGTGGATGCCCACGTACCACCCCCCCTACCAACATATTCCAACCCTCCAGCTCCTTAAGAACCTTGGCGTAGGACGGAATTGTAGGCCTTGGATCACAGCCTGCTGTTATTGAGCTTCCGGTTGCCTGCTTGCTATATTTAGCAGATTGGCTCCTTCCTTTTCGTAAACTCGCTAAGAGGTCAAGGTCTTCCCGTGGACGAGGGCCACGCCCTGCACGGTATTCATCGAGCATAGCGGTATTCACACCGAAACCTGATGTCTGCATGAAGATTGGCTCAACTCCTTTGAAGCTTTCAGAGGCGCTATCATCAAGGTAGATCATGATATTCTCCGTGCTCGCTGTGCAAGTAAAGGGGCCACAGCTGTGCTCTGGTTCCCACTCTACCTTTGCCATTTCCTCCTTACGTAATTTCTCTAGGCGCAATAATATGTCTGGGAGGTCCACTGAGTCAACTTGGGCGACTGGAGCATCTGAATATCGACACGGACTGATCGGTATGTATCTAACTTTAACCTCATCAGTATCTGATTCATCTTCCGTATCGTCCGGGTCTTTTGAGTGGAATTTAACATGTTGGCTTGTAAATGACACTGGACGGCTTAGTTGGTTTGATCTCCTATAAAGTGTCTTCGTTGAGAATCTTGGAAAGCTGCATTTTTTAGCACTTAGCCTTGGCGTTAGCGGCTACGTTGGGTAGTTTGGTAGCTGGAAAATAGAAAGTCTTGTATTTTGTTTTTTTTCTGCGATAGCTTGAAAATTTCATATTTAATTCTTGGTGTAGATAAATAGTATTCCATAAATGGCCTCATTAAGTATTGATTGTCGCGCAAACGTTCTCTTTATTGGGGCCGTGGCTATGCAGATACGTGAGAAGTTAGAGTGACGTTAGGCCAAATTCAAGGGCATGACCTAGGGTATTTGCGGAACGTGCATCTTTATCACTTTGTGAGCTGACTAGTGATATTTGGCGATGACGGTAACGATAAAGTAGAAGGAAAACAATATGCGGCTTCTTGCAGCCTTTGAATTGATGAGTGTCAGTAAGAGGAGAGTGGAAAGTGAGAAGCAATTGGATCTAGCAACACGAAAGTGTGGATGGTTGTACACAATACAAATACATGTGGCTATCCAAGAGCACATAGGAAATCATTGGAACCTGATCCTTCTAGATGATGTTTTGATAAAGGTGAATGAACTTCTAAATTTAGTTTCTGAGCGAAGTCTTCGTGAATGGCTTGATGTATCACGCATTGAGCGCATCATTTAAGTTCTTCTGGTTATTTAGTTTTGGAGTACTTCAGGACCTCTTCCAAAACTTATATGATATGGCAAGGACTATATAACTGGCTCGTCGCGCACATTACGCCTTTATTAACGGCGTGTGCAGGTGGGATGATCTGCTCTGCGCGTGGCTGCAGCGCAACGAATGAAGAAAGAATTAATCTGGAGAAATATGAACCAAATCACGTATGATTGTAAGCAATTGATGAAGTTTCATGAAATGCAGCACGTTGGAGACTTTGGGCTTTCCAGTGGAGCGCCGATCATTTCTCGCTTCACGTGATGCCAAGCGCACATTTGGTCTCCGCTTATCCAAAATCTCAATCTCGACTTTGCAATCCGTTGAACGACTCACGACGATACCGCGACAGCCAACTTCCAGCCAACTTCCCAGACGAGTTGCCCATCATGTGTACGTATTGCGCACTGCCCGGTATCAATTCCAACAATGTTGCTAACTAGGATGTAGCTCTCGTCTCCGGAGAGAAAAGCAACTTTCAGTACATCATTCGTTTGCTCAACACCAACGTCGATGGCAAGCAAAAAGTTATGTACGCCTTGACTAAGATCAAGGGTGTCGGACGCCGTTACTCAAATTTAGTTTGCAAGAAAGCCGATGTAGACTTGAACAAGCGGTACGGGAGCACATTGCCTCAGTCCTTAGTTGTGTCACCCAGAACTGGAGGCTAATTTGACATTCTCTATCACAGTGCTGGCGACCTGACCTCTGAAGAACTCGAACGCATCGTGACCATCATCCAAAACCCCACCCAATACAAAATCCCCGAGTGGTTTCTCAACAGACAGCGCGATATCGTTGATGGCAAGAACTCACAGATCCTGGCCAACGGCGTGGACAGCAAGCTGCGTGAGGACTTGGAGCGACTGAAGAAGATCCGCGCTCACCGCGGCCTCCGCCACTACTGGGGTCTCCGCGTGCGCGGCCAGCATTCGAAGACGACTGGTCGGAGAGGACGCACTGTGGGTGTGTCGAAGAAGAAGGGTTAAGTCCTGCGTTGGCATGTGGAGATGGCGTGGGGAAGGAGGCTTGGGAGATGTGGGATTGTATGGAGGGTGTTATTTGCATGGCATTGATTGGTTCGATACTACGCTTCATGCGGCTCTCTGCGGGTTGAGGAAGGCCGTGGGATGGCCAGCTGTATCAAAATGGAATCCAATCCCAAAGCTCTGGAACCACTGTAAGTCCGTTCTGACCCTGCTACGTGGAGCCTTTTAAACTTCCGACCTGCATCCGTCGGTTTTGAGAAGGATTTGTTCACGCCGCGGACCCTCTAAAGCCAAGGCTGGCATGATTCGGTCGCAGATGCGGTCAAAGTACCATCAAACACGTCACACCCCTGTAGAGCGCCTACAACCCATCGTACCCTTCCAGAAAAAAAGCCCTCTTTCTAGCACCCTCCACTATCTAATGGTTCTAAAGTGTCTCCTGACACAGACGGCCCGCCCCGGATTTGCGGAGCTTTCTTCCCATCCTGCGTTTCGCGTTTCTTCTGCTGAACGAGCTAACAATGCAACGGCTGTCCACCCATCCCAAAGCTACTGTAGGTATGGAGTACCTTAACCCCCCAGGAGTAGTGATATAAGCCTCCAATCCCAACTTGTCTTCCTTTCGCGCCTCTCGTCTCATATTTCCTACTGTGTAAAAATTATATATCATCATGATGAAGAGTCCAACCACCCCGTCTCCTATGCCGCAAGTCCATAGATCTCATTCAGAGATGTTCAAGTCTGCATCACAGCTTCGCGCCTCTCCTTCTCCTTCTCTGTCCAAGCTCTCGTCTCAGGTCTTTAGACCCTCTTCGCCGGCCTGCCCGGCGCAACCGGCCATAATTGCATCAAATATCAATCAAATCATAATTCCTTCGAGTCCCAGCCCGTCTCCTTCAGCATACTCTAATGCGTCGACCATTCCCGATCATAATACGAATAATCACCCCTCATCTCGCAGCCCATCGCCTTCAAACGACTACGAGCGCCGGTCGCTCCATGAAGATGAGGACTCTGTCGCAGTTGATCCCTGGCTTGTTCGCGTCGTCCTTGACCTCTACGACATTCAGCGTTTCGACTGGATGATGATCGCTGGGCCCATTCAGCGCATGTGGGGTGTCGAAACCTCCAGCGCCGCGGTACTCGCAATTCTCCAGCGCAACGGTCGCATCCAGAGGACTGTTTGGTGGGACTAGAGTTGCTCTGGTAGACAACACTTTTACTCGAGCAACACTGCCGGAGCATCGGAGCGGCTGGTATAGTTTCCAGAGTATAAAAGCAAAAGCAAAATTAAAAGCATCAAGAGGAGTCACTTACTTCGGTCTAGCGTAGGATTTCGTATTTTCGGCATTTTTTTTCAGTTATTTTGAGTGCTTATTGTTTGCTGTTTCCGGCTTGGGGTGGGGGCATTCCTTTGCATTTTCTTCTTTCAGCTGCATTGGGAGTCAGGCTTCCTTCCGTCTGCATCTGCGTCTCGCGAATGGTTTCCTTTGTGATTCGTGCTGATCACGATATCTAATGACTTATGGGTGGATGTAGGCTCATCCATATGACTTGACGAATAATGAATACGTTTTACGAACACTTGAATGTATATATAATACGAGCCAATAAATCTCCTGTCTCAATTAGGGTGCTTTGATTGTTCCTGCTGCAATAAGGTAGTCCCGGAAGTAAGAATTTTGCAAAAGTGCCCTTATGAGATATAAATCAATCCAATTGAAAAGAGATTCTACGGCTTAAAAACAAGAATGAATGGCTATGAGATTATGAGATCGCAATTTTAAAGGCTTTAGGACCAGCTTTTCCCGGCGCAGAAATCTCATCAGTAATAATACCAAGATTAAAGCTCCTGGTTGACCGCATTATGAGCTACTTTCTACAATGTAGCACTGTCATGGTCTCCAAGCTGACTTTATTATAATGAATGTGCACCAAAAAGGGTAACTCTTGGAAATGCGTATTGCGAAAGCAGGTTTTCTAGCAAGAATACAAACGCTTATTGGGAAAGTCTTATATGAGGGTCTCCAATAAGACATACCATATAAACCGTCTAGGAATCACCATAAAGTGATAACAGGGAAATTAACAACATTCAACGTAAAGATGATTGACTGTTGATAGATGGGAACTCTAAAAACCCTGAGAATTGCGCAACAGGTCGGAGAGTGTTGGCGTGCGTCTTGGACCGAGGACACCTTACGAGGCAGAAGAAATGCCGCATTCGTTTCTGCCGGGATGAATCGCAGATCCACATATCAGGTGCTCAAGGTTAAAGATGTGTGAACACTCATGTGCGCTGGGGTAATTGGAATGCAATTGCAGAAGCCGGTCCCAGTTCGAAGTCCAGCGAGCGGGATCCGAGATCGGCCTCGTGCAGCCAGCATCCAAGACGGAGGATATCGAAGTTGTTGGACAATCTCACAGGAGAAGCGACTAACGGTAAAATCTGTGCTGGCATTCAACTCGCTGTTCTGCTGTTGCCCACGTCCCTTGCAAAGGGAGATGGTGGTAGTTGCCAGACGGTTGGAGACTGTATCACGGCGGCACGCGGATGACACGGTCGATGTGATCTACTGCAAATGAGGGCCCAAATCGAATACAACAGCCAGTGCAGCCTAGATCGACGGTAGAGCCACAGGATGGTGTGGGGATCCGAAGGATCTATCGATATCGCATTGGTCGAGATAATGCCGCTTTTCAAAGGATAGGGTGATGGGCCTGTCTGAGAAGTCCAGAATAGAAGGGTGCATATCTGCAGGCTGATTGCATGTTCAAAAGGTGAACGTAGGGAGGGGAATAGGGTTTCGTGCTCGTGGTAATGATGTACCCGCTCGGTAACCACCTGTCAGGACCTTAGTGGTGGATGCACGCTCGCAACCGAGCAATCGCGAACAATGTTAAGAATCATTGGAGTGACATGCATTAGTGCAGAATTTAGAAGCGAAGCTACTTCCAACGTTTGTCTTCGTGGTACCAACAGTCGCATGGTCTGAAACCGTTCGAAAATGCTCTGGTCGAGTCGTTGATGATGCGGAGATGCTCGAGGTCATCCTTGACAATCCCTATGATTTGGAAGCCCGATCTGGTGGTCTCGTAATTAGTGACCGAGAGGCGCAAAATTTCTCGGCTCCACGATGAATCGGTTTCTCTAGAACTTAAGTGGATATCGTATTAAGACGAATAACTTTCAACAGCCCAGTTATCCGGACTATGGTAAGGAAACGGAATATGCGAAATCCTCTGTAGTTTGTAACTAGGGCAAACAAGATCTCGTAGGACCCTCAAAAGCATAACTTCACCAACTGACAAACGACGCAATGAGAAGGCGAGATAACTAGTGAAGAACAATCATAAGGGACCCACCACTTGCGTTCAATGAAATAAAATCGCAGAAAGGACGGAAATGTTTCAGGCTACCTTAACTTATTCGCAAAGAAATCATCTTCGCAGAAACTTAACACCTCAACCTTTGTCAGCAATTCTCAGTAATAGGATCAAAGGCTGTAGCTTTTGCAGTTCCTCGGTCATGCGTACGAGCGCGGTTTGTCCAGTTGTCGCCATTACATGTGTATTCCAGATAAGTGCTCGAAGAAATGTGGAGAGATTTCTATAACGCTATAACAATCTTAGGTTAGTACGGATATCCTGAAAACTCTTTTACAGCTTTGGTAAAACGCCCGAAGCTAGTGATGAAGGCACAATCGAGAAAGCGACGATTGCTTAAAGAGCACTGCATCTTGGTAGCAGAAATCAGGGGTCCGAAATCAGGGATCAAGTTCTAGTCTCCAAGGACATAGTTTACCTTAGATGGTGTACGTTATGCTAGAAGATTGAGTTGGGTCTGACAACAAATTTGTTGCAATCTAGCTCTCAGGTTGGCCTCCATGGTTGGGTGAGCAATCATCATTAGCTTTTTGTGATGAGGTGCTGGCATCTGGGTTAGTAGAAGCATCGAACTGAGTTTCACAGGCACAAGCCAGTGCTGAAGGCCAAAAGTGTCATACCTCCATCCCTATTTCGTAATGTTTTTCCATACCCGTTAGCGCTTCCGCATACACGCTAATCGTGCAGAGGCTGGTGCTGTACGTGTTAATGAACCCATACTAGTCATCCTCATGGACCACTGCCATATCTAAGATTTCGGCCCTTCCACGCCCTTTGGTCTGGCCACCAATGAACTCCGTCAGCGCTTTGAAGGCTCCTGGTTCAACAAACCCTACAACTTCCCACTCGTCGCCCACCACATCCTGTTTTTCGACTTCCTCGACATAGCTGATAATACGGTCCTTTACTGTCCCATGGGCTTTCTCTTCGCCGTCCGCAGCTTCCCCAGCGCTCTTTGGAGCGGATTTGACAGCTTGCTTAAGGATCGATGTAGGGCAAGTTATGCGTAACTTCATCCGCGCTCTTGCGACTGGTATCGGTTGGTGTGCAATCAGCGCTTTCATCGCATCCAATGCTTGTGACTTTGCCGATCTCGTGGTGACCACACCAGTCCATTTAGGCAGCTCTTTCCCTTTGCCTTTCGGCTCTACAACCTCGTCGCTATTGGCTGCAGGCGCGGCGTCGCTTGAACCCTGTGTCATCTTGATATCGCCTTGCTGATTGGCTCCCTGCGAGCTAAGCTGATCCAGCGCTTTGTCTATCATGCCTGTTGTATAAACTCGTTTCGTGTTTGGGTCCACCAACTTGCTTGCAACAATATCGATGACCTCGTTGTGAACTCTCTCCAGCTGTGCATGCCTTTCTTTTTCTCCGACTTGCAACTCACCCTTGTTCAATATCTCGAGAATGATATCGTTCAAGGAAGTCTTCGCACCGAATGATTTTGCGAGGTCTTGGGTAGGTGCTGCCTGGCCTTTGCTGACGGACAGGAAAACATTTGGGATTTGGAGGACGTTGTCGAGATCTTTCTCTACACCACTACGCCATTCAAGCACTTTATTCTTGTAGCATGCTATTTCGTAGCGCTTTTTGCCTGACTCCTTGCATTAGATTCTATTGATTTTAAAGAATAACAGGACCACAAGTACCTTTCTTCATGCGCACCAAGGAAACGTTCGTAAGTTTGATCTGGCCGGACGGCTACGAACATGTTAGGTGGGCTCAGGCTGAGTATCGTGGTGGCTTCGTGCACGTACCTGGTTGATCCCAACAGGCATTTTGGAGGTTGCTGGAAATTTACAGGGCAAATTATGTTTTGTAGAACAATTGTCTCTGGTGCCACTTCAAGTGCGGAGAATATTTGGGGTATCTAGTTTTCCTGGGCAGAAGGTCGTGTCACATGAGCGCTAGCAATAAGCGTGTGGCTGGGGGTTTGACGCTAAGGCTGGTGGGTAACGTTTTAGCCACCCAGTCGAGCCAGCCACCCGGTCGAGCCACCCCAAAACACACCAAAATCTACCAACTTTAGCCTTTTATAACTCCACCCCTATTAAAGATATTTAAATGAAAATTTAAATATAGCCGCTTATATATAAAGGTATTTTATTTATCATATTTTTAAAAGAGTATTACATCATTATTTCTATTTATTACCTAATTCGGTCCCTTTTAGGTCATATAGGCTTTTATTAAGTATTTATTAGCTTAAATATATAATACCTTTTTAAAAAATATTATAAATAGAATACCTCTATATATAAGTAGCTATATTTAAATTTTTATTTAAATATCTTTAATAAAGGTGGAGTTATAAAAGGTTAAAGTTGGTAGATTTTGATGTGTTTTGGGGTGGCTCGACCGGGTGGCTGGCTCGACTGGGTGGCTAAAACGTTACCTGGTAAGCCGCTACTCGGCGAGCGTCATCTGCTTCGTTGCCTTTGACAACCCTCCCTGTCTCCATCCCCAACTCCTCGCGTGCTCATTCTCATCTCTGCCATCACCTCCATTACTTGAATTGATATTTCTTGCATCGTCTCTTTGATATTCATCCTCACTCAAGCCTTCCGAGGAAGACACCTGCTGTCGTCTCCTAGCTACAATAGCGGCTAGAGCTCTAGAAGCTCCATTGGCGCCATCACCATGAAGGTTGTCGCATCAACACTGCTCTTCGGAGCAGCTTCTGCGGCCATTATGCCGCAGCAGCAAGTCCTGAAGCTTCCCAAGGGAGCTTCTGATATGTGGATGAAACCACTTCACAATCTGGAAGAGTCTTTGAAGTCTCTCTCCGCGGAAGCTCGCCAAGTGTGGGACGAAGTCGCAATGATGTTCCCAGAGTCATTTGACAAGGCGAATTTCTTCTCTACTCCGAAGCCACATACCCGTAAAGCCGATCACGAATGGGATCACATCATCAAAGGTGCTGATGTCCAAGGCGTTTGGGTCGAGAATGCAAAGGGCGAGAAGGAGAGAGAGCTTGACGGGAAGCTCGAGAACTATCGCCTGCGAGCAAAGAAGGTTGACCCGAGCTCGCTCGGAGTTGACAAGGTAAAACAATACAGTGGTTATCTTGATGACGAAGAGAATGACAAGCACTTGTTTTACTGTAAGTTTCCTATCAGGGTCCCCCCTCCCTTGATTCTGACAGTACTTCTTAGGGTTCTTTGAATCCCGAAACGATCCCGAGAACGATCCTGTCGTCCTCTGGCTTAATGGCGGCCCCGGCTGCTCCTCCTTGACTGGCCTCTTTATGGAGCTTGGACCATCTTCTGTCAACAAGAAGCTTGAGTTGGAGTACAATCCGTATTCTTGGAACAGTAACGCATCGGTCATTTTCCTTGACCAGCCGGTCAACGTGGGTTTCTCCTACAGTGGCAGCTCCGTTAGTAACACAGTGGCTGCCAGCAAGGATGTTTACGCACTCCTTACCCTATTCTTCAAGCAGTTCCCAGAGTATGCGAAGCAGGACTTCCATATCTCAGGAGAATCATACGCTGGCCACTATATTCCCGTCTTTGCCTCGGAAATCCTGTCCCACAAGAAGACAAACATCAACCTCAAGTCTGTTCTCATCGGCAATGGCCTCACTGATGGCCTGACTCAATATCAATACTATAAACCCATGGCATGTGGTGAGGGAGGCTGGCCCGCCGTGCTTGATGCTGGTGAATGCCAGGCTATGGAGAACGCCTACCCTCGCTGTGCTAGCCTCATCGAGAACTGTTACAACACCGAAAGCGTCTGGTCCTGTGTACCTGCTTCAATCTACTGCAATAACGCCATGATTGGCCCCTATCAACGCACAGGCCAGAACGTGTATGACGTCCGTGGAAAATGCGAGGATTCAAGTAACTTGTGCTACTCTGAACTTGGTTGGATCAGTGATTACCTCAACCAAGACAGCGTGCAGGAGGCCCTGGGAGTTGAAGTTTCGTCATATGACAGCTGCAACTTCGACATTAACCGCAACTTCCTCTTCCAAGGAGACTGGATGCAGCCTTTCCACCGATTAGTTCCGGGCATCCTCGAGAAGATTCCCGTTCTCATCTATGCTGTAAGTTCTCCATATTACCCTAATCTTCCTTTCCTCTCTGACCGCGTTTCAGGGTGATGCCGACTATATTTGCAACTGGCTCGGAAACCAGGCTTGGGCCGAGGCCCTCGAATGGCCTGGCCAGAAGGCTTACAACAAGGTCAAGATGAGCGACCTCCTACTCAGTGATGACCACTCTAAGATCGGAGAGGTCAAGTCGAGCGGCAATTTCACCTTTTTGAGGCTTCACGCCGCTGGCCACATGGTTCCCCATGACCAACCTGTTGCTAGCTTGGATATGCTTAACAGGTGGTTATCCGGCGAGTGGTTCGAGTAGGGAATAGAACTTCGGAGTGTGTTGGAGTAAATTGATCATAGAAGGATTGGAGGTGGCGAACATGAATATATATATATATATATATGCAGGGTTGGATAAGTAAATTGACAGCAGTCTTCCAGTATTCTCGTATCTGTATTATATCTAGACGAGGCTTAGCTTACAATGAAACATAACTGCCTTTAAACTTTAGAAATCCATCCTGACCAGTTTTTGCTGCTGAATCGAATCATACAGCTTATTATTTTGGAATTTTGTATTAAATTCTTTTAGCTTTTATATCCTAAGATGCTTACGTTGAGTATATAAATACTACCCCTATAGAACGTATATAACTATATATAGTAAGGGCCAACAGTTTTATCATGCAATCATCTTCTGGGCATCAAGCATCAAAGCGGATTGCAGAGTCGTTCAGACCATGATTAACAACGTCAACACATTACCAATCCTCCCAGCAGGCAACAACCCAGCTAAGAGATACATTTAAGGGATTGAACGCGAACCAAGGGATAGCAAATTCCCATATCCCATGCGGCTTTACTAAATATGTATCCGCAAGAGACTGTCTGGTTAGCCCCTATCACACCATGTGGACTATGGGTGGGTGTCCAAAGGGCTTTTCAATGGAATTTACAAAGGGCTTTTATAAGCTTCTTAGGTACCTAAAGCTGTTCTCAAAGGCGTAATAGGGAGAATAAATTCTAAATTTTATATGCTTTAACGGCCTATGGGATAGATAATACATAAAATCAAGGAGTCGCCAAAGCCGTCCTGACGTTTGGTGGAAACCAATGAGTTTAAAATGATTAGACAATAGGGCTTCTGCGATACAAATTTTGAGGTGGCTTTTAAAAAGACCATCTCGTAACACGGCTGGGTATCTTTTTGTTGGATCTAGCATAATCAAATGACTGACCGAAGCCGTTTTGGCGCCCGAAAAGAAATCTATAAAACAGGTGCAGCTACATGAGGACATATGGAAATCTATCGCAGAAACGCTACCTCTATTTAGAAGAATCCAGTTCTAAAAGAAAAACAAAAGTAGCAGGGCTTTTTAAAAAAGTATAAATTACCCCACGTAGCTGCACTGGCATATCCGTAACAGTAGCAGAAGAAAAAGAAAAGACAGCAACCGGAATAATGATCTGGACGCCCTATCTACCGGTTCCGCGATAAATCCAGCCACAAAAATTTGCAAAGGCGCATCGTTGTCATGCACAGGGTATCCATTTTCTATCCTCACCAATTCCTCTTGGTGGTCGTATCCATACATCAAGAAATGACCGTGTATCATACAGCAAGAAGAGATAATATATGGGGTCCTAGGACAGCAAAATAGAAATAAGAGATGGATACGTGGGGTATGTGAACCTAGTGACTACACTCAATATATAATGACAGATATGGCAACCGCTCCGAGGTATCAAACAAGTCAAATAAATCAAATAAATCGACAACATACCCCAAAGTGAGACAGCACAACGTTCAAAGGACAGGAGGTAATAAGAAGTTAAGTCCAGTACATCTATAGGCAGGAAAAGATAATGACGAGGGTTTTGTGCATAATCAGGATAATAGAATCGTGAAGCCGTGGAGAGGAAACGACGAACAAGCTCGATAAAAGGTGAGACAGCCGTTTTAGAAGAAAGAATGACGACTAGTTCTAGTGGAGGTTTGACTATTTCTGTTTTTGCCAACGAAAGGTTATCATAAAAAAGGCGTTTTCGCAGTAAATCTCATCACGACAGATGAATCAAACAAGGTCTCTTGCGGAACCACGAGGAAAACCGCAGTTGAATCAGATGGTCGTTAAGTATGGTTACGTTGGTCGGTAGGCGTGCGCTCCCCATTCATATCAGGTTCGTCATCCATCGATGCACGGCCTTGTGCTGAAGTTGTTTCACCATCGCTTGAAATTGAGTCGTCAGTACCGTTGAGCATTTGGTGAGTTGATGACCTTTCTCCGTCGACAACGCCATGACTGGGGTTTTCGGACCCGTTGGCCAACAAATTATCTTGTGTTGGCGTGCGCTCGCCATCTATCCCTTGCTGCACAGGTTCTTCCTCATCTGTCAACCCCGTCTCCATCGAAACCCGAGATGTGTCATGTCCCTCCTGATCAAGGTCCGTCTGTAGGCGTAGGTTCGAGGGGCGAGGCGGAGACGCCATGCGTGTACGAATATCTCCAGGAAGAGACCGGGCTCTGGTGTTCTGGTCATGCCCCGAGGTAACCGTCATGCTACGTGAACTGTCTCCACTCACGGCGGTAATACCGGAAAGGGTCGTGCCGTTGCTATAACGGTGAGGTTGTGCGGGTGGCATGTCGAAGCCTGAGCCAATGAAGAGTAAATCGTGGAACGACGGTCCGGATTCTTCACTCGGGTTGGACGGGTATACAGAGGCCGTATCAGCAAGGGGGTTGTCAGGTACAACGGAGCTCGAGGGCCGCAAGCGCTGCCTGCAACTGCAACTGCATGTGTTGTTGTTGCATGTGCAAGTTTGTTGCTCAGTCAGCGTCCTGCGAAGGCGGGCGATCCTCTCTCTATGAGTAAGTCTGGGGAGTTCACCACGAAATTCGTTTACAGTATGTCTATAGGTTTCTGGAGGTTCGGTTACAGTACGACCAGGGATGGCAGCAGGGGGAGTTCCTTCTGGCGGATTGTCTTCAGGTTGTTGGGCCTCGACAGGACTTGTTTGTCGAGGACCCACAGGTCTAGTCTCTTGCATAGGCGTGGGATCAGCAGGTTTCACGGCGGCTGGCGGATTTTGGGCACTTCGACGTTTGCCTCGTCTTAGACGATCTCTCCACTTATCGAGCTTATTTTTAATATTGCGTATTATAATTTGGGTAAAGAAGTTTTTTTTGTTCTTCCTTGGGCCCTGGGAAGAATTATTACTGGGATTTGTGTGAATCTGAGTGGCACCGTGGGTCTCATGGACTGAAGGCGTTGAGTGGGAACGCGAATCTAGTACAGTAATATTCCCTTCCTGCGGCACCTGGAGAATGGTAGTTGGTGGGTTGGCCATTTGGATGTCAGTAGGGGCGGGTGGGGCAGGGGATGGACCGGGATGCCTTGATGATGAATGCCTTGACAATGGAGAAGTGGCGCTAGAGGGATCCTCTTGGACAATAGCCAGGGTAGGGCTGCCGACAGCGCTCATATCACGCATGGTCTGGAGCAACAAGCCGCGTACGACCGAGCTATCTTCATCGAAATTATCCGTCGTTTCTTGAGAGGCTAAGGAAGTATGCGTAGAATTTCCTCCGATGCCAAACCACTTATGGGCACATTTTTCGCAGCGAATACCGTTGAAAACACCTGGGTTCCTAGATACTCTCAGTGTCACTCTGTTGTGCCAGTGATGGCATCGCGGGCAGCTTCCATGAATAAAGGTGTCCCAGGAACCGGTGGGTACTTGAGAAAATGGTATGCTGCTAGAAGTAGATCCCGTTCCCTGGCGACCCAGGTGTGGAGCAATAAAGTGAGGCCCGGGGGGAATCTGAGAAGTGGGCGCAGGCAAAGGCGCAGGCATAGGCACAGATGTGCTGGCTGTTGTCTCGATGCCAGTGTCGATACTTGGCTCATCCATAACGCAAAGGAAAAGATAGTCGGTACGGAAAGTGTCAAATTTGTATAGTGAGAAGAGGCTACAGGTGTAACCAGGATGCGACGAAAAATATGTAATGGCCGTGGCTCCTTACTGTGAAGGGTAGTAAAAAAGGTCGAGGTAGAAATTTAGGGAAGGAGTGAAGTCGATCGCATTATGGTCTGGGACGGTAGATAAAGTTGACGGTGAGTAGGCAAAGGTGGTTCGCACGGGACAAGGCTGAGAAATGAAATATGGTTCACGCGCCGGTGCGCTGTAGGCGATGCTGGAGGCCTCTTAAATGAGGCTGGAGAGTCTTCTCTCTTCTCAAAAGAGAAGCCCTCTAGGTATCGAAAGTCGATCTGAATGTGTTGGTCGTGTAGTGTGGGTACCAAGCCCAAAAGACCGTGGCGCAGGTGAGCTTCGCCACCACGCATTGGGGGCCACATAGAGCAGATCAACGCCATAATCGCAAGAAAGCAGATTGTAATGGGCCGGAAGCGCATGGAGGGAGAGGAGGAAACCGACTGAAAATGAGCGTTGCGGAGGTGGGCGCGAAGGGCAATTGAAGCTTTCCCCGCAAGGACAAGCGCCACATTATTGGCTCTCCCAAAAGACGGTTAGGGTGGAGGGTATTAGGAATAGTAGATAGGATCAATAGGGGATTAATAGGGGATGAATAGAATGGATAGGATTGTCTCCGCTCTAACGATCCGTCCCGTTAAACGCTGCCAGTCAGACAAGAACGGTTCCCGGGTGCCGCCCGGATGGTCATGTCACCCGCATTCTCCAGACCAAAACATGCGGAAAATGAAAGTTTTACGCGCCCCTTGCGCCCCGCCTGCTGGTGGGACAGACAGATGACCTCAAGGCGGCTCAAGCGTCCTGCGTCTTCATGGATGCTCAGCCTTTCACTCCGGTTCCTCAGGCAGCACATCCTCGCCATTTTCCCCCTCTTCAATCATCATCATTAACTAACCCCCTTCCTAGCCCCCAAAACTCGTACCGATCTTGATTTTTTATGGTGAAAACTCCGCTTCTGCATGAATGTGGAGCAGAATGATATATCGGGAGACTGGCGAGTTCGATCCAAGTCATTTGTGGCCCCTTTCCATATTTATCCATTTAACCATACCATTTTGCATTGGTCTCGATGCGCCACAGCCACGAATGGGCGATTGGAAAATCCAGCGCCTGCAGATGGACGGAAATGGCCAGCTCATACCGCTTACGCCTGATTTGCGGATGAAGGAGCAGCAACCAATTCATCAAGTGTGCTGTGATGCAGAACCAGGCGTCGGCGTCACGGTGGCTCATGGAGTGTCGTGCGAGGCAAAGCCCGAGTTTTCAGTTTAAGGCAAAGGCATCTTTTCAATAGGCAGCAGGCGGGCATCTTTTTTTTCACTTATGCACCTCTAAACCCAGGCACCGAGATTATCAACCTGACGGTGACGGCGAAAGTGAGGCGATGAGATGAAGGGCTCGCGGTTTGCAGAGCGTGTGAGGTTCATGAAGAGAATGTTGGGGCAGACGAACTCCCCCGTCATGGTAGAGAAGGTGAGTAGGGTAAGAGGGTCTGGAATGAGAGTATTCGGAGCGCTCTAGGACTCGTGCAGCTTCCACAGCACGGCCTGCTCCCTCCCCCAAGGTGCCTCTTCACTGCCCACAAACCCACAAACCCAACGGCGATGCCTCTGCCATCGGCCGACCTCGGCGGAGTACCGCTGGTGTCCACTCCGGCACCGGACCATCCCACTTGGGTGAAGAACAGGGACGGGAATAATTATCAGCTACTCTTCCCGTTCTCTGCCTACAGAAAAACATTTCTACAATCATGCCTTCTTTCAAAATTGTCGTATTTGGAGGTAAGAATTCATTATTCAGTCCTCGACCTATGGCCTATCCATTGCTCACTTCAACTCCCATCAGGTGACGGATGCGGACCAGAGGTAGAGTTTAAAATGAACTTCGCCCTCGTCACAAGCTCACAAGCTCACAACATCACAACAGGTCATCGCAGAAGCCGTAAAAGTATTGAATAGTTCTTGCGTGGAGCCTTGATGAGCCCATTAGATTAATACTACTGAACACCATAGGTTCTCAAAGTCATTGAGAAGGAGACGCCGGACGTCCAATTCGATTTCCAAGACCACCTTTTTGGAGGGGCATGTACCCACTGTGGACCATTGAGCGCGTACGTGAAACTAATGCACTTTTTGTAAAGGCCTCCATCGACGCTCATGGAACACCTCTGACGGAAGAAACGCTCGCAGCAGCAAAAGCAGCAGATGCAGTAATTCTCGGGGCAGTGGGTGGGCCGGTAATACATCCTCACTCCTGCTCCCGCTCTCACCTCCAACCTCTCATCCAGCGGTATCCCTAACACAAACTGTAGAAATGGGGTACAGGAAAAGTCCGCCCTGAGCAAGGCATCCTGCGACTGCGCAAAGAACTGGGCACATTCGGCAATCTGAGACCATGCTTCTTCGCATCGGAATCTCTCGTCGACGCCTCCCCCCTCAAAGCCTCCGTCTGCAGAGGCACAAACTTCAACGTCGTGCGCGAGCTGACGGGCGGCATCTACTTCGGCGACCGGAAAGAAGACGACGGCGACGGCACCGCATACGACATCGAGCCGTACTCGCGGCCCGAGATCGAGCGTGTCACCCGGTTGGCAGCACAGCTTGCGTTAGCCGAGGACCCGCCGGCGCCCGTGTGGAGTCTAGACAAGGCGAATGTGCTAGCGACGAGCCGGCTGTGGCGGAACGTGTTCACGCAGGTCATGGAGAAGGAGTATCCACAGCTGAAGTTCGGCCACCACCTTATCGACTCGGCGGCCATGCTGATGGTGAAGAATCCGCGCGCGCTGAATGGCATCATTGTGACCAGTAACCTGTTTGGCGATATTATCAGCGACGAGGCGAGCGTGATCCCGGGTAGTCTGGGATTGCTGCCCAGTGCTAGCTTGAGCGGGATTCCGGATGGCAAGTCGAGAGTTAGCGGGATATACGAGCCTATCCACGGTATGTACTCTCTCAAATTATTCAGGAAACCTTCAGTGCTGACAGTAATCTCTTTCAGGCTCGGCACCAGACATCGCCGGTCAAGGTATCGTCAACCCAGTCGCCACCGTTCTCTCTATGAGCATGATGTTGAAATACTCCTTCTGCTTGCCCGAACTTGCAAAGAAGATCGACGAGGCCGTCAAGATCACCATTGACAAAGGCATCAGGACCAAGGACATTGGCGGCTCCGCCAAAACGTCGGAGGTCGGGGATGCGATTGCCGCTGAACTCGCACAGCTGCTGAAAAAGTAAATAGCTACGGGCAGAAGATGATTGCATTCATGTATATGAATAATTCTGGACGACTAATGCGAATGACGACCACGAGCAAAATCCAAAAGTAGAGTCAATCTAATAAGGAGGCGGCAAGGTTGCCAATCCATCGGATTTCCTCTTGACACTATGTCTCCTCTCTCGTCAATCGTCGACTTTGCCTTTTCGAGGCTTGCTTTTCGTGTGGTTCCCCAGTCTCACAGCATGCCGTCGTACACCCACGCCAAACGCCCGTTACGCGTCACAAATCATCCACAACAGCTGTTGCCCTGCATGAAAACAATCACGCTTCCAACATTTTGCTTGATACAGATATCCTCCACTCCAAATGTAAGGAATAAACTTCGCAGACTGCTGAGATAACTTTAGTGGTCCAACAGCGCGTTAGCGATAAAAATTTTGATATTACATCTAACGTCCTAGGACCCATGGATCATGTTTAGCGAGGTGAACTGCTAGAGCACTCCGGCTAACGTTGAGGTTTTAGGAGCATTAAGGTTTTACGCAGGCATGGCTTGTCTGCTGAGCCCACCTATGTTTTAGATTTGGCGTTCGGTACGTGTTTCGGGTCGTGTAGACCTAGATGCTTAGTTCGTTGCTAAGCAGAAAAGGGACTGTGAAGTGTTTTGGATCATGTTGAGATTCTAGATGGGCATGATTTACTGAGTGGGCATGATTTGCTTAGAGTTCTGAAGTTATGATCCAATTTATGCATATCCATAACTTATCGTTTGCGTTTGATGTGAGAGAGTACGTTAGAGGACTCCAAGGTATTGACTCGAAAGTAAATTGAGATTGTTACTGTGTACGAGAAGCCTTGGGGGGTTCTTTAATCTTCAAATTTCTGGGATAAGTAAGGAATGGAGTGCGCAGCGTCAGTCGGTGGCTGCGGAGCTCGACGTAAGAAAAAGAGCGAACTGAGGGAAGTCTATTCCCAGTCTTCCCATCAAATTATAAATATATTACATGTCCTCTACCCATCATCCCAAAATGGCCAACTAATAACCCGAAATCTGTCTAGCTACAGAGAAAGCATAATGGTATCTAGCGCAAACATTAAGTAGTGTTTTAAGTTTGGTTCCAGCAAATGCAGTCCATCTATTATTCCGAGAAATTTTGGTTCGACCTCCGAAAAAACAAAACATATCGTGTCCTGACGGCCGTAGACGAATCGCCTGAGAAAACGAAGGCCAGTCACTTACATGTGGGACAACGCCATGTGTAATATAACGAAAAGGGAAGTGACGCAAAAGCGGGTATCAGAAAGAGCCAGCCCTACTTGGATCAGTACAAAGATCCGAAAAATCCTAAAACATGGCCGCAAAAGCAAATTGGTATCCTTCCCCGATGAGACGCCACGTTAGATGCCGTGTAGAATGCCGTTCATCATGTATTAATAAGTCAAGCCTTGAAACGAGAACTATTGTTACTCGTAAAAAACAAGCAATGTATGGATACAGTGACGGAATTAGACCTCGCCCCGCTCCCGCGGCGGCTCTGATGCTGGCTCTGGAGTTGCAGGAGGTAGAACGAATGAGAGCCTCGTTTCCTTTGCCTCTTCCTCTTCCTCTCCAAAAGTATGTGAATTTCGTCGATCAATTTCCAGGCCGTCATCGCCTTCGGTGTTTCGAGTCACGAGCGCATCACGGTCGTCGCGGTGGAAAAGCCAGCGACCATCAGAATCATCATTCCGCGTGATCATATAATCTGTAGTTCCGCCTCTCTTCGTAGTAGTGGCGGATTTGGTGTGCCCGCCCTTGGCAGTATACGTTGATGTAGTTCGTGTGTAGTCACTATCACTCTTGCTAACTAGCTGAAGGCCTCCCTCTTCCTTTTGGTTCACACTTTGTTGCGCCGCGGAATTTGGATTAGAACGGAATGAACGAGGTATGCGCTTTGCAGATCGAGAGGCGCTTGAAGTTATTGTACGAGTGGTCTCAAAGACAAGCTTGAAAAGAGGCCGCATTGTTGCGAGACAGCCAGCAATTATTCCCGCTCCCAGCTCGATGGTAGCCCAGATAGTGAAATTTGTTGAATTCCCTACAGTTAATTAGTTAGTAGAGCAGAACTTAAGAAAAGTAGCTAGCAGTTCCATACAGAAGAAGTCGTCGATAAGTGTCAGCCCGTTGATGTATTTAAAGCGGATGATTGAACAGATGCCGCCACTATGCTAATCTTAATTCAGTTCCCTCGCACACGGTGGGCCCCACCAGGACTTACAGCGCGCCTAATGCAAGAATGAAGCCAACGGATAGCTTCGAACGGATATCCATTTTTGAGTTCCAGAGGATACACACTGGCAGCATTGCGAATATCCAATCCGTAATTGTAGTGACGGCGGCAATCATATACAAAAAAAGGAGGTTCAGCCAACGAGGCGAACACTTCCCTTCTAATTGCATAATGAGGTAATGCCCAGGGCTTGATCCGCAGCGGAAGATTATGAAGAAAAAATTGGCCAAGCTCTGCAACGTGCTGAGTGCTACAATTCCGTAAATTATATAACGCTGCCAGGGTGTGACTATAATGCGGTTGAAGAAGATTCCAAGGGAGATTTTTAAGATGCACAAGGTAACAATGTAAGTATCTTGTGTTGCCATAGTCCACTGCAGTAACATGTTAGTGTTCTAGATATCCCGAGAATACATTAGCTCACATTGATAAGTTTGGCGATCTCCGTGAGATCAGTCAAGTGAGTTCCACCTCCGTGCGCTTGAACGTATAGAACAGTGATACAGTAGAACGTGAAGACAACCTATGTCAGTAAGAATTAGTTGAAGGCTCGACCGCATTTGAGAATAGAATAATCTCACGTTCGCAAGAACCATTGTGGCATCGTCCCACCCAAAGCTGCGTATCATATATGTCCGAACCCATATACGCAACGAAACAAAGACCCAAGTGGCCACGAGAAAGGCGATTGCGACCGCTTTTACCTGTTGTCCGCGGTCTGATAAAGACGTGTCGTTGTGCATCGCCATTCTGAAGTCTCTCCGCTATTGCTTTCGACGATAGTTAGTGATTTGGGAAGTGAGTGATGGGGACAGATGCCCGCCGGCCACGATGAAGTTTCACTCAGGACGCGGTAGCTAGCCAAGTTCGGACATAAGAGGTTGGGCGCAAGGAAAATGACGAAAGCGGGAAGCTGAAATGAAATTGAAAGTAACAGGGCTGGGCGGCGTATCAGTGAATCTGAAGGAGCGAGGGCTCCAGTGGTAACATGTTGTACCACTCAACGCCGCACCCCACTTTCTGCCGCTTTCTATTAACTTGAAAATTAACTCTTTAAAAGGCCTACTCTACAAGAAGCATTTTAGCCTCTTTCTAGAGTAATCAAGCGTTTGGTGTTGATGTTATAATTACTTCTATACGAAGACTTAGTGGGGTGCGGCGTTGAATGGTAAAACACGTTATAGCGAATGACGATGGACTTCATGCAACAGGCATGGCCCTGGTGACAGTTGGACATTGACACTCCTATATCACGGCCATGGGTCGGGGTAATCGGGTGATGATCCTCTCTCCAGGGCATGGGTTCCTCGCTATACAAGGGGGTACCACGAACGGGGCAGACGCCCTCCCTGCTAGTATGTTTTCAAAATAAGTGAGCCCTTGCAAAATGGTTGGGCTGTATTATTCTGCTAGCATACTAGCAGGGAGGGCGTCTGCCCCGTACGTGTTACCCCCTTGTAGTGCGATGGTATGGGCATTGTGGGACACAACGAGCCGAGGAAAGCCCTTGTGATTCAAGCGCCACCACTGAAGATGCCGGCTATTGTGCTTGCACTGGATTAGCTCCTTCGGCATATAGAGGGGTGCCGACAGAGAGTCATGCATGGATTTCGCAATCCTTGTAAACTTCGTCAGGTCGCTCAATCTAGAAGTTGAAACCGTCGGCCCCCCTGAACTCGGCCACATAACCCAATCGAGCACCACCACTTCTGAAGCTATCCCTTCGTGTGGCATTTAGCACTTTTCGTATTGGGCGCATTGGGCGCTTCTACTTGGGTTAGCATGCTGCAGACATCCTAGCTAGAGCGATTTTATTAGCAAGCACCTCAATATATCGACGAAATGCTGTCTAAGGCCACTACAAAAAAGACACTGAATATATATTTTTTGAGGAAGTTGGGCAAGAAGTTGTGATATATAAAGTTATAGCTGTATACTCCTGTCCTTCCTTTATTAACTAGCAGTTTAATTATAGAGGCTTTAGAGCTAAAGACGCACAACGTTTTCTAGGCGGCATAAGGATAATAAGTTGCTGAGGATTTATGATCAAATAGGCAGCAATAATATTGAAGCTTTTCGATCAACTACACCATATATCCTATATTCTGTACAGGCTTCCTATCCACGTCGCTGCTACTTACCGCAATATTCGAACGTCAGAGGTGCAGATGAGGCGCCTATACCCCTACCGCCAAGCAATCGCACCGACTAAGGCTTTAACACCAAGCTATATACAGTATAGAGCCTCTAGATTGGCTTAAGAGGCGTGCATATACGAAAAGTGCATGAATTCTTGCCACACGAAGGGATCTATGCTTGATCAAATCAAATCAAACCTTTCCCTCTATATGCTATTTCTACCTAATACCCTTTAAGACCTTAACTTTGGCTCATTTGCCCTTATTTGGCCTCCTCGTCCGCTTTCTCTATTGTGAGGTAAGGATGTGGATAGGGAGTCCAATGATAGAACAATAGGTATATTGTATAGATAGAGACGAATCCTTAAGGGAAAAGGAGGAGTCTGTGTGTGAGGTAGGAAGGGTTTTCCCTAGGCACGTGTAGAGCACGTGCCTTACGGGCGAGTCACCCCTAGGTTGCCCTAGGGTCGCCCGTACCTTGCGGCTATATAACTATCTACTCAGGTTTTACCTGATAATGCCCCCCCCTTTAAAAAGGGTCGTCCCCGATCCTTTATATGCTCAAGCCTTGATAAAACCCTATAAAAAACCTTAGTAAGGAAAAAATTTGGAGGGGAAAGAGCGTCTTGATTTTGCGCATAGAGACGGGTGGTATACGTACGCGGCGCGAAGATGTTAAGGAACTTCGACCGGCGGTCAAAGTTGTCTAATTGGTTAGATTTGCCTTGCTAAGACTCCCCCACATTTAACCGAGCTAGTAGCGATTTTATATACCTAGTATGGAAAATCCTAATTAGTCTATTTAACAGGTAGAGCTAGTGGAGCTTAATACCATCGCCTGAATTTAGTAGACCAGAAGTATTCTAAAAGCTCACTTATATAGGTAGGTCGCTGGTACCTTATAGGTTGGTCGTAGGTTATTCGCATATAGCCAGATTTATAAACGGTAAGGCTATATACCTATTAAATCCGCCGCTAACCCTGCTTTGGCCTTACGCTATACCGGCATAGCGCTGTGTATACTTCGTAAGTAGGTTATAGGTTACTTATATACAGCTAGGTTTAGGACGGTAAGGCTATATACCTATTAAATCCGCTACTAACCCATGCTTTAGCCTTGCGCGTTATCTACATAGCATATATATAGAATAGTGTAAATTATCGGTTATAGGTTGCTACTAGCGGGTCACTAGCAGGTTATAGACCCCAGTTAAATGGACTCCGGTTATAAACGGGCCTATTTTCTAATATATAAATAATCTACTTAGCTAGTATAGAGTGACGGATTAGGTCTAGGAAGGGTGCTTTTTAAATTAAGCTTTATTGCCGGTATATACTATAGCCTCGCCTATAAGTTACTAGTATCGCTAGGTTACGTTAGAGTATAGCTTATATAGGATATTAATGAATTAAAACTTCACCCTATATATACGCCGTAGTTCTTATAGTAATTGTTACTTATTTCTTAATCCCTTAGGACGTCCTTTACTCTACTTTAATATAGGTTATATTTTAACAGCGGCGCTTACTTTTCGCCTACGCTTCAGCTATAAGGCTAGGGTGTCCCGCTTACGGTACTTATCTAATAATTATTAATAATTCTCAAGTTCTGTTTTATATTTATATTTATTATACTTATTTAGCTATCCTAACCATTTAATAAGGTACTATGGTTGTCTAGCACGATTTTAGTAGGTGATAATTACTTCTACTTCCTAGCTGCCTTCCTTAAGCTCTTTTACTACTAGGGGTTAAAACCTAGGGCGTGACCTGTAAGGCTCTAGTAGGGAAATATAAAAGACTAGGTGGAGCCGTGCTATAGTAGGTGGGAGCTTTAGCTTATATGCTTACTACCCTACGCGCTTTAGGATCTAAAACGGTCCTATAAACTTATAGTTAAGCTTTTTATAGGGACGTTTTGTGCGGATGTTCTTAGAGGAGAGTAGGACTCATTTACTAACGGCGAAATGCTTAGCTAGGTGGTGACGATTGTAGTATTTTACCTAAAGCTATTGGGCGTACATTATCAACGCCGCCGCTGCCTTACGTGTAAGGCGTAGGCGTTATAAATGTGTCTCTACAAGTTTAATATTTGTTAACTTAGACCCCTTCCTATCTTGCTAGGCATTTTAGACGCTATCCGGGACTCCATTTAGGACGTTTAGTAGCTAGCTATAGGCGAGCTTAATAGGAGAACGCTTTATTATGGTATAGACCTTAGAGTTATAGGTAAAGGCTACTTCTTTAAGTAGGGAGGCCTAATTAAACTGTTTCTAATTTATAAATATACGTAAATATACCTTAAGCTCCTAGTTCTAATACTCTGTCTAATTATCTATCTGTAGGTAGAATATAGTGCTAAGTTTACATTAAACGTAGAGATAGTAGTATATAGTGCTCTAGTACTCGCTTATAAATACACTACCCCTATTAGAGATAATATTATTTAGAGGCCCTATTTGCGTAAAGACTCTAAATAAGAGTTCTGCAAGTTATATAGTATTAATTATCTTATATACTAGATAGTAGCGTACTAGCTTTATAAAATGGTCTATAAGGATAAGGACGGAGTTATACTCTACGATATTAGGAGTCTTAGACTCTGGGAAATCCGTAATAAAGTTAAGTAAATAATGCCGCTAGGCTTAGGTGGGGGCCTAAAGAGGCTATAGCTTACTATAGGGTTTATAGCGGCGCGATTTAGAGCGTTAGTAGGTATTATAATTATCTAGGTATTTGTGGAGGTTCTAGGTAAGGCCGTTATAAGTATATTTCTATATAATTACCTTAAAAGTATAGTTAAAAGTATAGTGGCCGCCTATAGGATTATTATAATTCCGCTTGAGGATCTTCTATTATAGTAGTATGTAATTTGGCACCTAGACCTTATTATTTTACCTTAGGAGTCCTTAATTATTAAGGGTGTAGTCCTTATTACTAGTAGGAACTTATTTCTAGGTTAACTAATTATATATAGAGCGTATAAAGGCGTCCCTTTTTTATACTCTACGAATGAAATTAACTAGTAACTTAGGGGTTTGTTCCGTAAACGCCGTTTTGGCTAAAGCAGCTACTACTACTTCTTACTATGGCACGAGACTTTGCGTAAAGTTAGTGCTAGCAAAGTAACGTATAATATATAGGTAACTCGCTAGGTTATTATAGGGGACTATAGCCTAGGCTAAGGGGTCTTCCCTAGGGTTAAGCGCCGTTAGGTTAGTTAAAGTGGTCTTAAAGAGAATAGTAGGACGCTTTAGTCCGCTGGCGCCAAGTTCGCAAGGGTCGCTTATATACTGCACGCATGCTACTTGCTAGTTTAGTATAGTAGTACTAGGGCTGCCCATAAGGCCTATAACCCGCAACTTTTGCTATAGTATAGGTAGTATAGTATTAAGGATTATCCTCTTACTGCTATCTTTAAAGCCTTTGGTATAATTTAGGCGCTAGGATAGTATATTAGTAGGATTTATCTTACCTAGCTTATATTTAATCTTAAAATTAAACTTAGCTAGTTCCTTAGCATACTAGGCCTAGTAGGTAGATAAGCTCTTAGTGGTTATAAAGTACCTAAGATTATTGTAATTGTAGAGTACGTGTATTATATACGCGGTATATTTAAGGTAATAGCGCCACGTTTTAAAGTATTGCACTATAGCGAGTAGTTCTTTATTATGCGTATTATACCATACTTCTGGGCTAGTAAGCTTCTAACTATAATAAGCAATTGGGTACTAGTGGAGTTAATCTCCCTACCCTAAAGGCTACAGAAGTATACCGCCATAGGTATAGTCGGAAGCGTTAGTAATTACTATTAGGGGTAGATTAGGGTTAAAGTGGCGAAGTAGAGGAGCCTATATAAATATAGCGCGTAGCTTACGGAACGCCTGCTACGCGTTATTAGGCTAGGACTAAGGTTAATACTATTTAGTAGGCCCTTTTAACTTACGCTTCTTCTTCTTCTCTCTATCTAATATTGGGTCGCGATGTGCCTATATAAGATATATATGCAGGGGGTATGCGGTATTTAAGTAGTTCTAGATAAATCGCCTATAGAAGTTAGTAAAGCCAAGGAAGACCTAGATGTCCCTATAGGACTTAGGCTTAGGCTATTTCTTAATAGCTTTTACGCGGTTAGGGTCTATTATAATACCCCTAGGGGTAATAATAAAGCCTAGGAACTTAATGTTCTTAGTATAAAAGATATATTTTAATAGTTTAGTATATAGGCCCTAAGCGCGGAGCTATTGCAGTACCTACTTAACGTGCTTAACGTGCTTATCCTTATTATTTAAGTAGATAAGAATATTATCTAAGTAGACTATGTAGATGGTATTTACTAGGGTTTCTAGAGCTTTATAAATGTAGCTCTAGAAAGTTATAGGGGCGTTAGTAAGACTAAAGGGCATTACTAGGTACTTAAAGTAACTATAGCGTGTCTTAAATATAGTCTTCTATTTATCTCCCTTTTTAATACGAATCCTATAGTATATATTACAAAGATCTAGCTTTATAAATATCTTCGCGTAGCTAAGCCTATTAAAGAGCTCGCCGACTAGTAGTAGGGGGTACCGATTTTTAATTGTAATCTTGTTTAGGCGTCTATAGTCGACGTATAGCCGCATTATACCGTCTGCTTTCGGCATAAAGAGGATAGGCGCTTTAGTAGGCAACTTGCTAGGCCTAATTCAGCCCTTTTTAAGAGTACTGTCTAGGTACTCTTATAAGATCTATAACTCTTTCTATAAGAGGTTATAGAGGGGCATTTATAGTAGTGTCTTGCCTTCTTTTAAGTTAATTATATAGTCGTACTTAGAGTTCTGCGGTAGTATACTTACTAGCTTATTAGAGAAGATATTAATTTCCTCCTTATATACCTCTAGTAGGCTAGGGGCCACGGAGGTCGAAGCGACTATTATATAGTAGTATGCTTCTAGGAGCTAGTAGAAAAAAGGGTGCGGCTAATATGCGTTTCGCAGGTATGCTCGCATAAAGAGTGTATATAGCTCTACTATAGTATACTTAATAGTTTCGGGGTTTTAATTACCTCCCCTTTATATATAGGTGATCTGCGCTAGTACCGGAGGGTCTCTATAGGTACTTGCTGCCAGTAACGGCAGGTCCTCTACTATATTTATAATTAGTATCTCTATATCCGGAGGGTCTGTATAGGTACTCGCTACTAGTAATAATAGGTCCTCTATTATGTTCACAACTGGTATAGAGAAGGAGTCTTCTAGCTATAGCGAATAGACTGTTTTACTAGCCTTAATATCTATTAGGAGAGCGTTAAGGGTAACTATTTAGAGGCGTTTAGGGTCTAAAGTACCCTAGATAAACTGTCTAGAATGGAAGCTAATTAATAGATTTGCTTCCGCGAGCCAATTCTATTTAAAAACTATATTATAACTATTAAATAAGCCGCCCTAAAAGGTCTGCGGGCTAATAGTGCAAGAGGTACCCTAGAAGTCGTTAGTAGTAACTATTAGATTATAAATATCCTAAATTATTATCTGGTTACTATTAAGGAAATATATAATAGGTTTACGTAAATATAGCGCGTAGCGTATAGGCAGGTTAAACTTATAGACGATATCTTAATTAATAAGGTTAATTTGGCACCTATTATTATATAAAGTATATAGGTGGACTTTACCCTAGGGCGTATCTATCGCGATATATACTATAATGCGTTTCTTCTCTCCCTTTATATTAGGCCCTAGTTATAGTTAAAAGAGATACGCTACTAGGGCTTTAGGTTTTTTAAAGCCCGAGCTGACTTCTTTTTATTAGCCTGCTTCTAGTATTCCTTATAGTAGCTACCTACGGTCCTTTAACTTACCTACGTAGCACTAGTATCTAGGGGGTCCCCTAAGCTATTTGGCTTTTAGGTGGTCTCCCCGGGCGTTTACTTAGAGAAGCGTTGCCCTTTTTAGGTTCTGTTCCCTAAGCCTAACTCTATAGAGCCTATACTGTGACCGCGCTTCGTACGCGATAATTTGCCGCTGCTACTTACGCGATCTTCCGCGAGCTTTGTAGTATTAAGTAATTGCTCTATATAGTGGATTTTGTTAAAGAGGTTTTTAGTAGTTCTTACCTATTAGGCGAAGTTCTGGCGGAAGAGCTCTGCTTATAGGTAGGCTAGGAGATATAAGAACTAAAAGTCTACCTATTATTTAGGATTGATAAAAGGGGTATATACGAAGAGGTCCTCTAAGCTATATATACGGGCTAGGAAAACGTTAAACCTCTAGTTCTCCTTTATAATAGCTGTATAGTATATTATAGCGTTATTAAAGCGTCTTATTATGGGGTTCCTGATCTGGTCTTGGACTATAGTCTTAAATTTATCCTATAGTAAAGGACCCTTATCCTTAGTGCCTAATCGGCGATAAACTAGTTGGGTAATTATCTTCTCTTTTATAAGACCTTTGATAGCCTAGTGCGTGCGTCGCTTATAGTTATAGTTAGCGTTATTAACCTTAAATTAGTTCTTAACTGCGGCGATCTACTAGTTAAAATGCTGTTAAGTAATACCGCTAATATTAGGTAGTAACTTTTTAACTAGGGCGTTGAGATTTAATTAGCGTATGCGTTCGCTACGTAACTTATACTCTTTACTAGAGAGGTAACGGGAGGGCTTTATTAAATTAATAATGCTCTATAAGTTGGCTATTTTTTTAGCCAGCTTATCTAGCTCCTTTATATTAGCGGTATTAGGTAAGACGCTAGTAACCTTACTAAGCTCCTATTAAGCCTAGGTATATAAGTTAAACTAATCTTTAGCGTTTATAGATGTCTAATCGTTTTAGGATTTAGAAAATGGCTTAAATGCTACTAGTGTGTTTCTAGTGGTTTCGTCTGCACTAGATCCTAAGGCGTTCTACAGTTATATCGCTAGCGTATTACCATCAGGTGTAGGCGTTAGTTTTCTTTTTAAAGGCATTATTAAAAAATTAAACCGGCTATCCTTTTAAGGGGATTGGTAAGGATTTAAATATAAGGTAAGAATGTGGATAGGGAGTCTAATGATAGAATAATAGGTATATTATATAGATAGAGACAAATCCTTAAGGGAAAAGGAGGAGTCTGTATATAAGGTAGGAAGGGTTTTCCCTAGGCACGTGTAGAGCACGTGCCTCACGGGCGAGTCACCCCTAGGTTGCCCTAGGGTCGCCCGTACCTTACAGCTATATAACTATCTACTTAGGTTTTACCTAACATCTATAGCCTTTTTTAACTTTATATTTAGATCTATAGCTCCTTGCCTATAAATCTTTAGGCCTTTAGGGTTATTAAGATTGGACTGTAATTATAAGCTATATATTTAAGCATCCTTATATACAGCTTTATAATAAATATATATTATAACAGTTCCGACCTAATATTGGGTGAGTTGCCAAGTAGGTATAGACTTAGTGGGTTTATCTTATAAATTAGACCGTTGGTATATGCACTACGGCATATAAGGGGGTAATATTAATGCCTTAGACGCCCCCCCTATTAGTATAAAGAGGAAAATAAGCGAGCCTTAAGTAATATAGCAGGGCTAGGTTATTTTGTATATTATACTAGTAGGGTAGGTGTCTAAGCAATTTATATTACCCCCTTATACTCTTCCTTATTACTAACGAATTCTCTACTAAGAGTCTAAGAGCTTATATGTAACGTATCTCGCTCTATATCGCCATACGGCTAAAGAGATAGAGAGTACTCGCGAACTTGCGCGACTTTTGTGGGATCTAATATATATTACATTATAGAAGTCGTTTTAGTATAAACTAAATATTTTAAAAACCAAATCTTATATATTCCTATAAGCTACGTCCTAACTATAAGATTTATTATATATATTACTAATATATTATATTATTTAGGTAATTATATCTTTATAAATATATACTATAGCCCTATATCTAGAATATTAAAGAGCGAGATATATCGTCATAGGATGTAAAGGCTTAGTTAAAAGAACAAGAATCTATTGGTAGCCAGTAAACAAGAATTCCAAGACGAGGTCTGGAAGAAGGTCGAGGAAAGGACACGTCTATATACATGGCGCCAAGGCTCAGCACGGCCGAGCCCCTAACTAGGGTCTATAACAGTGCCGTAACATAGGACGTAAGTTTGATTTTATAATATATCTTAAATTAAACTAATTAACTATATCTAACTTCTTGTAGAATAAAGCTACAATACCGCTATAATATAAGGGCGATAGAGAAGATAAAGAGCTTTTATCTCATAGTATTTTAGAGATAATTAGACGTAGAGAAGTATATAAGATATAGTAGTGGGGCAATATTATAACAGAACTAGATTAAAATTAACTAATAAGTTCTAGATAAAATGTAACCAACTACTTATATCTAATATTTTATATAATATAGCTACGATGTTATTATTTAATGCAATAAATAGGAGAATCTAAAGAGCTCTTATCTCGTAGTATTTTTTTATCACAATTAGACATTATAAAAGGGTCGAGATATAGTAGTTGTTACGGCTTGTACAAATACTTCTGAACCAAAGCTTATAAAATACTGTATTATAAAGATACTAAGCTAAGGAGAAAGGAAAGGGGGTCGCCAGGACCGATGTAAACAAATATATAGGGTAAGCCGCCAAGGCGCTAGCTCTAGGCGAGCCAATCGCAGGTCGGCAGAATATGGCAGAATTTAGCAGGTAACGTACGATAGCGCCGTTACAGTAGTAAAAAAGGTATATTTTAGTGTATTTTAACGCTCTATTACTACCAAAGCTACTCCTATAAGCTCTTAGACTCTCGGTGGAGAATTTGTTGGTAATAAGGAGCAGTATACCTGTACGTGCACGTAGTGTACGTATACCCGCCCTATATATAATATATAACCCTAATACTATGGTATATCCTCTCTAATGTAAGCAATCTACTAATAACGCTATAAAAGGGTAGAATGATTAATATTAAATTCTTTAGCTATATAGATAATTAGGAAGATCTTATAGCTTTAATGTAGCAAGAGCGGCGTTAATTGGGTCTATTTTGATTGTATACAATAGAGCTGAATTTTTGGTGTTTTAAGATTTTGGCGTGCATTGAGTGGGACCGTGCACGGAGGGGGCAAACTCCTCGACTCTCGGTTAAATACAACACTCACCAAAACTGAGTCGGCGGCCGAGTCAGAGGCTCTAACTTATTAGCCACCCACCCAAGACATTCTAAAATACCCCTTTACTACAGCTTGTAGTTACGGGCTCCTGTACCCCCCTGTGTGTGCGCAACACACACAGCAATTGAGGTAGTCACTAGTCAAGTGCACCATCCAGCGTAGATACTGTGCACTTGTCAAAAGAGCTGTGCACCTGCAAGGCAAAGCCTTTAATTTTTAAGGGTATGTTCGGTTGCAACTCCAGAATCAATCTGATCTGGAGGTCAAATCTGAATCTGACGCGATCGTTCGGTGATTCTGACGACTTTTTAATCTGGAGCTCCTCCATATCGGCAGTCGCGTCAAATTTACACGCTTTACTGTATGAGGTAGCTCCTCCGGAGCTCTTGGCACCCTTGATCTCTACCTCTAGATTCAGAATCAATCTGGAGCTCTACGCGACGACGCCTTTGTCAAATATGGCGACTCTACCTGCGTATACGATCCTCACACAGCACCTGTACGTTATATATGATGTCCTTCTTACTCTCGTAATTGGAGTCTTCCTGCGTACGCGCGGCGAGCCGGGCGTGATACGGGTGACGTAGAGGCCTCAATCGGCTTGATTGACGATCGGCAGGAGCAGGAGACTCCATCGTACTACGACACAAAGGGAGGAAGTTGCGACAGAGGCCTGAGGGTAGAGGTGGGCGCAAGGCGGGCTCGAAAATCGATTATTTTGGCGAGCGAAGCTAACAGTAATTTGGGGGTCTGGAGCCTCATCTGGAGCCTTACCGAACAATCGACTCAATTACAGATCAAATGAAGCTATCAAATTAGACGCCACTACTATCTTACTAATTGACGCCAAAGGATGCACGGATCAAAACAATTCTGATCTGGAGGTAATTGAAATTCTCTAGTGCGTACAAAGCAAAATTGCTGTGTTCACAAGGGGAAGGCTCATACAAGCTGTGGATTTGACCAATACAAACCATCCCATGCCTTCCAATTGTAAGACACTTCTAATGATATAGACCTTGTTCAGCCGACTCAATAACGTTTAACCAAATCATGTCTCAAAAAAGGCTTCCCCGGAGCCTTGGCCGTTGCCCGATTTCGAGCATCTCCACGTCAGCTGTATATTCCTGAGCACGGCGATTTTAATGCATTGGTAAATCCTTATCGATAACGTGTGGACGAATTTTGACGGGTTAGGGGATATCACGACTTTTGGAGGTAGTATATAGTGATTAGGCCTCAGGTAACATCGAAAGCATGATCCTGGGGCAGCGGTTCTCGCGAAGGTTCGGAAGGAGGTAATCGCAATGAGGGTAGTCGTCACCAGGGTGGTCGGCGGGAAGGGAGGCTAGATGGTAAATAATGAGGATAAGAAGCTGAGCAGGCTTCAAATACAAGTTCAGTCATAAGGAAGCTTTGATTTGATCGATAGGAGGCTTAACTAAGGGTATGTTCGGTTGCAAATTGCCTCCAGATCAGAATTGTCTTGATCCGTGCATCCTTTGGCGTCAATTAGTAAGGTACTAGTGGCGTCTAATTTCATGGCTTCGTTTGATCTGTAATTGAGTTAATTGTTCGGTAAGGCTCCAGAAGAGGCTCCAGAAGAGGCTGCAAATCATTAATCAATTTTTGAGCCCACCTTTAAGCCCACCTTTGCGCCCACCTCTGCCCTCAGGCCTCTATCGCGACTTCCTCCCTTAGTGTCGTAATACAATGGAGTCTCCTACTCCTGCCAATCGTCAATCAAGTCGATTGAGGCCCTCTCCCGTCATCCGTATCACGCCCGGCTCGCCGCACGTACGCAGGAAGACTCTAATTACGAGAGTAAGAAGGACGTTATATATAACGTACAGGTGCTGTGTAAGAATCGTGTGCGCGGGTGGAGTCGTCATATTTGACAAAGGTGTCGTCGCGTAGAGCTCCAGATTGATTCTGAATCTGGAGATATAGGTCAAGGCCTCCAGAACAACTACATACGGCAAAGCGTGCAAATTTGACGCGACTGCCGACCTGGAGGAGCTCCAGATTGATTCTGGAGTTGCAACCGAACATACCCTAAGATCACCACGATCGTCGTTTTGTTACCGGCTTATTATACGATTTTAAACCCTCAAAAAATACAAGGCTCGGCGCTAGCTCGTGCAGGAAGCTAAGCATGGCTCCCTTGCAGAGTCTCTCGCCCAAATCAGCATCCTCTAAGTCGAACTCCCTGCAGGCCTCCTAAATTAGCTCCAACTAGTGTAAGGAAATTTGCTAAATCCATCTGATTACGAAGGCCGACGGTTTTGAAAATCATCCATCTGCTAAAACGCAAGGAACGCCAAAATCTCTACCTTGTGGAATTCGTATGCAATTTCAACCTAACACCCAAAACTCTTAATTAAAGTATATGCGATAGAGAAGAAGCAGATTAGTTATTATTTTAGAATTTTACAATAGTTACATTCAAGGCGCAATAGCTATTTATTTATTATCGCGGGCCTAAAATGCGCAAAATACTCGCTTAAAAAATTGGACCGTTTTTAAAACCGGCGGCCTTCGTATGGCCCCTTTTCGGATCCGTCAATCACCAATCGGAAAGCTGCCATTGTCGTGTGGTTGATGGATCGAGAGAGCTGAGGGTTGCGAAAACAAGTTCCATTCGGAGGATATCGTTTTTGACAAAACTTCAGAAAGGCTTGTACACGCCTTGCTGGTTTTTAAGTGTAGGTGATGGTTCACAGGGGGGTTTTTGCTGCCTGCCGAAGCCGACATGACACGCCGGATTCCGGCAGTCTAAGGCAGTCGCAGGGCTGGCTGCAACTGGCTGTAACTGGCTGTATTGTATGTACTTACGAGGCCAATTATCATTACCTACACTTTTGGCTGCAGTAGTCTCTTCTGGTGGCTCCAGGGTCCAAATTTCCACGATTTGCTACTTTTTGTCACTTTGCCCTGAGCCCTGAGCCCTAATGACGCCAAGCCGTTGATTCTGGCCTCGGACCCCTTCACGGCTCAAGTCACGGCCCGACGGCCCAAGCCACAGCCCATGTCGCGGTCCATCACGTGCGGATCTTGTCAATACGTGAAGCGCCACTCCACTAACCGCCGCCTCCTCTTTAACCCGCACATCAAAAGATCAACGCCAGCATGCCTCCAGCAACTCGTCGTCGCGCTCAGCCTCAGCCTTCTCCACCCCACCATTTCATAGACCCTGCATTAGATAGTGACGAAAGTGATGATGAAGGCGTTGACGATGAAGAGCTTATTGAGGACGTAGAAGGCGAGGATGAGGAAGAAGAAGACGAAGAAGAAGAGCCATTAGGTAGGTGGGCACCGCTCGTACCTCTTGTCGCCGAGACTCCAACACGCCATTTCCCTCATCCTCATACGACAAGATTGCTCCACTCTCGCTTTATTCCGTTTTCTGTGTCTGTGTTATGCCAATTTATGTTTCCTATTACTATGTCATTCTCTCAGTATCCACTTTCGGAGTTACTGCCGGGAATAGCGTGGATCATCGAAGGTTGGGTTTGCTCTGGCTTCTGCCTAAACACCATATGTATATTGCAATGTCCTACTCCAGTCACATGTATCCTACTCCATGATTCGAGTATGTCTGGGAAAAGGAAACATCCAGCCTCCCTCTCGCTACCATTCCAACGAGTTGGGACCTAGCTATGTTAATATCACCGCACCAGTATTCTTTTGTGACTGTTCATCACGTTTTCTTGCACAGTCAGGCTATTCCTACTCGCCCTCATCTTCCACACCACCTCGTTCAATTGTCACCTTTCCTCCATAGGCCAGCCTCTCAAACCTCTAACCCTTACTAACGCCCGTCCCACAGACCCACCCACAACGCCCCCCTCCCCGCCTCTCCCGCCCGGCCTCAAAGAGATCTCCTCCCTCGCCTCCTGGACCGTGAGCTCCAGTAAGCCCGGCTGCAGCATCCCGCAGCTGCGCAACCCATCCACGGCGCTGTTCTGGCAGTCGGATGGGCCGCAGCCGCACCTGCTGAACATCCACTTCTTCAAGCTCGTGCGCATCGTCGGCCTGCGCCTCTACCTCGACTTCGAGGCCGACGAGAGCTACACCCCGACCCGCATCCAGTTCCTCGCCGGCTCCGGCCCCAACGACCTGCAGGAGTGGGCCGAGCTGCGCCTCGAGCAGCCGCGCGGCTGGGTCTGGGTCGGTTTCGAGGGCGTCGGCGAGGCGGAGGGGGCGAGCGGCCCGGCTTTCGCGCAGGAGGACGAGGACGAGGAGGACGATGCCGATGATGACGATGACGACTACGACGACAACGACGACTACGACGATGAAGATGACGATAGCGGCGCGTCGGACTCGTCGGACTCGGCGATGGTGCTGGACGGGGCCGGTGGGAAGAGCCTCCGACGACAACGACGGCGGCAGCGGCGGCGGAGGCGCGCGCGGATGCCGGTTTTGCGCGCGTTTCTGGTCCAGGTCAAGATTCTCGAGAACCATCAGAACGGGAAGGACACGCATTTGCGCGGCTTGCAGATTTTCGCGCGCGACAAGGGCCGCAGGGAGGAGCGGCCACACGCGAGGATGGCACCTGAGGTCAGGAAGGACGGAGGAGTTGAGTTGGAGAAGCAGAAGGGTGGGGCGAGGAAGCTCACGGCGCCGGAGTGGGATAGGATTCCCGATATTCGGTGAGCCCGAGAGGGAGGGTGTTTCGCGGGTTGCGGATGGTGCTGGGTGCTATAGTCACTCAGGGCGTTCATGGGAGGGTAGGTCCCTTGGGTCGAATTGGCTCTATTATGTATTCTAAGGCATGAGTTTTGAGAGTCCATCCCGTGCGCTGTTGAAAAAGCGTACTCTGAACCAAGCAAGGCACTGTACGGTTAGTTGTTACCATGTTGTATGTAGGCTTTGGACGAGCTTTAGAAAAACTTCAGAGGACATTATCTAGTAGTTCATCTGATAAGTAAAGGTTTCCTCAGGACCCTACTGTAACTGTTTTTGGGCTATGCTAAAGCAGCTGAAGCGATCTATCGAGGCGTAACCTAGAGTCAACAAAAAATACACTGCACACCGTACGCCTCGAAGGAGCATAGAACACATACATATGGTTATGGGTGAGTTTTGATTTCTGTTTTCTATCTAAAGCTAGCTACCTGACAATCATGCCCATAAATGATCTTGGAATCATGCGCGCAGGGTAGGTGGCATCGAGCTCGCAGGGGAAAATAATACATATCGACGTCAAAAAAAGCTCAAACAGCCGCCAGCTCCAAAGAACTCCTGAGCTCAAGTGCGGATTATTCATGTATGAGACCCAAGCATCCTCTATGTCCTTTGACGCCAGTGGATTCATAACTTCGGTGTAGAATCTTCTGCAATAATTCTTGAGTCTATGCGTCTGGCCGCTTCAGAATATCTGCGTAAGACTCGTCCAACTCGCTTGGATTCGAGGTGCTCAGACCAACGGGCTGCTCGTTTTCCTTGTCCTCATCGTCTTCCTTTTTGACCGCGTTGTCGTTGGGCTGATCCTCCTTTTCGCTCTTCGTCTGCGTCGGCTTTCCGTTCTCCTTGATTTCCTCTTTGGCTTCGTTGCCTGTGTCCTCCGCTTCCTGTTTCACCTGCTCCCCTTTCTCCTCTGTATAGTGCATATCGTTCTGTGCTTCCACCAACGCCTCCTCCAGCTTCTTCTGCAAGTGCTCTGGGATGTCTTGGTCCTTGTTAGCTAGATCTGCCGCGACTTCTCTAGCCTTTTCGACAGACGCGCTGCCGTTTAGCTTGGTTTCTTCAAGGCTCTTCGCAACTTTCTCATTGAATGACTCTACGGCATCCTTGCTTTCCTTGTAAGTGGACCTGCTCTGCCGAATAGTTGAGCTCGACGTCTCTTTTGGCTCCCGCCGAATCCTTTCAAGTTTTTCTTGAACCCGTCGAAGCCTCTCAGCTACCTCTCGCATACGCTTCATATCCGTGCTCTCGGCTTTCTCGGCAAAGTTGGAGACTCCATCCTCTGCAGACTTTCCCAACGATTCAATCTCGCCATGAACTGCGTCCTTTCCGGCTTTTGAGAAAGCGTGGTGCTGCGTTGGGTTCTTCGTAGAAGTAGAAGCGCGATGTGTGTATGAGCGGATGAAGAAGCGCACGAAGAGCGCCGTGAGGGGTAGTAAATAGATAATGTTAAGCCAGATAGCAAAAGACTGCCCAGTGGTATCTATGCAAGGAACCTCTTGGTACTCGTTCCTATATTTGGTTTCCCGCTGGATAGCTTCAACCACGCGCTCTGCCTCAGGACCAAAGACCTGCCCCTGGTTGTTGCGCACATTTTCTGCTAGGCCTTCCTCGCCTGCTGCGCGGTACGCAAGTTTCTTCAGGAATGCGCCAACGTTGGCGGTAGCCGTTGCGATCACAGCTTGGCTAATAGCCGAAGATGCAACGGATGAGGTAGCTGATGCGGTGGAGCTAATTGTCTTGAACAGTGTGTAAGGGGTAGACACAGGGACAGTATATGATATGAAAAGATGAGCAGCCGCAAATGAAACTCCAACCACGAACTGGGCGATTTGCATGGTTGTCAGGGTGCGTTTGATTGCTTGTGGAACACGGAAACGGAGCGCGGATATGGTGTAATAAGTGTACTGACAGTAAATTTAGTATGCGGAATCTTGGTAAGGGTCATAGGGAGTTAACTCACCATTAAAGTGTGGATGCCTGAGTTAACCAAGACGAACATCCATATTGGTGGAGACATGAACCGGATACCAGCCCACATGCACAGCATAGCTCCCGCATGATGATACGTTTGCAAAGTTGAGCTTCTCTTGCCCTTCGCGAGGATAATAAAAGTATCTAGGACTTCATAAAACTTGGAAAGGTAAAAGAACCAACCCCAAAAGGCGAGTCCCTCGTTCCAGAGCCTTCCCACGTCAGTAGGATCAGGCGAACCATTCGCTCCAAGATGGATGAGCCCATTCTTGATCTCCCAAAGATTGGTGCTTGGGTTATATGCTGCTGCATCACCCAAACCTCGTGGTCCATGCATCTTGCAAAGCGCATCCACGGCCCCGACAAGGCCATTTTGGGAACTCGCTCCTGACCACGTATGCCTGAGCGCCTGTACCATCGCCGCACAAGTTATTGCCGAGTACACCGCGAGAAAGACATTGTGTGCTATGACGAAGGCGCGGAACAACCTCGTCTTGCTGATGGCCCATGGTTTGTTGCCTGCTTTGCGGTTGCTGGCGTTTACGGAGAAGACGGTGATGGCGTACACGGTAGCAATAGTGATTGGCCATGCCGGTGAAAGGAGGTCATTGTAGAGGTCGGCGGGGATGGCAAACGGACTGGCGAAGCTGTGGTGGTCTGGGAGAGGCGGAAGAGCTGGTGGAGCGGAATCTGGAGGGAACTTGAACAGAGACCAGGACGGCAGGGAAATGTGGAGCGAAGGACCCGACATGTTTACTGACGTAAGTATACGCGGGCGATAGAGGAGTATCCTTGGGGTGACAGCTTCTAAGACGCTGGGGTTTAGGACTTGTTGAGCACGCGAGTGAGAGGTGGACACTGTCGCGCCCAAAGAAGACGTCAGTAGTACATCAATCGTAGTTGTCGGAATGTACAGCAGAATGACGGAAGGGGAGTGGCAGTGGACGTGGCAGTGAAGGAGCGAGAAGAGCTGCCGTCCCTGAGCGACGTGGTGACGAGACTTTTTATTTTGTTGGGCCACGCGAAACTTTTTCCGCTCAATCCCACGACAGGGACATGACGCACCCCATGGACTGCCGAGGTGTGGAGCTGCCCCCCCTAGCACAATCCCTGTGTCGATTGAAAAAAATTCGGGTTACTTCTCTATTGAATATACCATACGGCCGAACTGTTCTAGAAGAGAATTATCTACATAATAACTACTCAATGACCTTTGCCTGGCTCTCTTTCTCTGTCGTTATAAATGATGAACAATAAACAATGAATAACATCCCGATCCCACTGTAACTAACTCGTCCTACTGCACGAAACCATCTCAGAACGCTCAGGAAACTCCGCTACTGCTCTCCCGCGCCCCAGCTCCTATTAACTAACCATCCCAGTCCTTTCTCACTTCTGTTAGTCATCTCGAAATAATGCATTTATTTGAATACCACCACAGTATTCGCACCAAAGCAAGCAATATCAAACATTTTTACATCAAAGACATAAGTACGGATTAAGGTTTCGGCTTGCTGCCCAAAGGAATTGGCGGCGGTTCCGACAGACTGTTTACAAGATCCTTTTTTTTAGGCGGTAGGGGAGGTGGAGGTTTTTTGCCTATAGCACCTTGAACCGGAGAGCTTGCACCGGGCGATGAAGGGGTACTTCCGGAAGCAAGGCTGCTAACCCTGTCCGAAGCGCCATATTTTTGGTCCAGCCCGCTTGCAGTTCGCCAGCCTGAGGCTACTTGGTCACCATGTCTCTCGCGGAAGTTGTTGGCTGTCAATGCGGCATTTCTCATACCAGAAACAGAAACAGATGAAGGGTCCGATCGGAGAGCGCTCGCTGTTTTCAATGCTGCCTGCTTTTGTGCAAACGATGTGCCCGCATTGGGTTCCTGTGATGCTGTAGGCGAGGCTGTTGACAGTTTAGCAAATCTTGCTTGCAGCTCGCCAAGCTGCGGCCCTTGGTTACCTGCCGGAGATACAGGAGCGACGGGTAGTGATGACGTCTGCCGTGATGGGACAGGAGGTGAAGCGTTACGGCCAATATTGAAACCAGGCACAGAGATTCCCGCCTGGCCTAGCCTATCCATAGCTCCCTGGTTAATATAGCTTTGGCTCGGCGCATTTTGAGTGCCCTCACTGTATGGAGGAGGAGCTGCAGAGTATGCATCTGGGTGAGAATTCTGCCGTGGGGGTAGCCGCGGAGGTAGCCTAGGTTTTACTTTCTGCTGGCCTGTTGTTGTTGGTGATTGCGAATCCTGACCCAAATGTCTTACGGGTGGTTTTGGTAAATTAGCATTACTGAGGCCGCTTGTGTCCATTTTGTATGGTCCTGGAGGTGGCTTGTTCGCCTCCGCTTCCGCTGCCTCCGCCTCCGCAGCTTGTTTTGCTCTTTGTTTCGCAGCGATCTCCTGCTGTGAGAGCGGTGCGTCAAGCCCGCTACGATCCGGAGTTGTAGCGTCAGGAACTGCCGCAGCACCGCGGTAGGTTGTATGCTTTGGAGGTGGGCCAAATGACGCGGGGTCCTTCAAGGTAGAAAGAGGGGCTGACTGATGTTCTCTGGCTTCTTGCGCTGGGTCCTTCCCCTTTCCAACCCATCCTGCCTGGAGCAGTGTTAGAACCGTGATCTATAGGGTCAGGTATGTCTATAACTTACTACTGTGTTGATACCCTTGAAGTCACCACGCCAGCTCTCTTTTCCTCCATCCTTGCCACCAGGATGCCATCCACCTTTTGCTATCCCCTTGAATCCGCTCATATTGAATACGTTATTTAGTGGGGCATGGCGAACTGCTTTGTCTCGAGATATGGTGGCTAGACACGATGACGGAAGACTGCCAAGCAATTTCGGGCGTTTCCTTTTGCACGCGAATCAGGGTCCAACAGAAATTGGTCAACTACTCAAAACCACTCAAAATACAATTAGACAAAATCCATAGTAAATTTCGTATAGACTTCTTCCGAATTTCCTCAGACTCGGCTTACTTCGAAATATCAAGATCGTGCGTCAGCCTTGACTTCTCGTATTACCACAAAAGGTAACGAAATGGATATCTACCCGCATCCAAATCCGCAGCTTCCTCTTTTTCTTAGCGAATGAACCAGCAAGGCACCTTCACCGGGCCAATACGTACACTAACATCAGAACCTGGAATTCTACAAAGTGTCCTCCTGGCTGAGGAAGCAATTTATCCATAAATTATCTGGCGACGAACTACAATCATCAAGCTGTCACTCCATATCATCAACAATAGCATGTTATCCTAGACGGTCTGGATGGAATGATATCTCATCAAAGACCGCTTGAGACATTTTTTTTATTTGCTACCTATCTCTTGTGAGAGCTGGTGGCGTTATGTTGCCGGTTATATATTTTTATCCAACTTGCCTTGGTTATGTTTTCTTTTGAAGAATTATCACGTAAGGGATTCTAGTCATCCCTCGATGCGGAAGAATACTTCCTAAATCAGCCCATTCGTATTTACCTTAAAGCACGAGTCATTTAGCTTTCGCCACTTTAGAACAATGTCGGCCAACTCTTCTATTCATTTGCGCAATGGTACCTCCAAGTCCTTTGCGACAGTATACAAAGAATTGAGGTAGATTATTTCGCCTGCCTTTGCTTAAAGTGTTTTTGACTTCTATCTTGAAAGTATCTAACATCCGTCTAAAGTGCTTGTGGTGTGACTACGATTAAGCAGATTGCACCTCGCATTCTCTTCCTCCGTTAGTGGGAGTGTAAGATTGTCCCGTCTGACCCACTAATGTAGCTTCGGCTGTGTGGTTACTCAGTGCACACCTCGATATCAAGGTTAGGTGGATCCGAATTGCATACAGTTTAAGCCATCCAGGTAACAGTTCTACTCACAACAGCCCAAGGATAACTCGGATAAGCCTCCATATGAATAATGGGCTCTATAACTTAATCAAAAGGACGAGATCACCATGTTCCGCGATATTTAAACGGGACCGTTCTTCTCTGAAACGGATGTACAGTACATTTTCATAACAAACCACAGGTATATCACGAGGTAAACCATAGGTCTACTGTACTAGTCATTTAATGGGCCGGATGCAAGGGCTCATGCCTCAGACGGTTGATGGGGTAGGGCTTTGGAGAAAACTGGATGTTTTCTGCTACAGGATCGGATTCCGAAACTATGAAAATTCAATTGATTGGCTGGAAAATCTGCCAAATGCTCTTATTCGGAGGCCCGGTTAGTGATTATGGTACAAGGGGGTACCACGAACGGGGCAGACGCCCTCCCTGCTCGTATGTTTTCAAAATAAGTGAGCCCTTGCAAAATGGCTGGGCTGTATTATTCTGCTAGCATACTAGCAGGGAGGGCGTCTGCCCCGTACGTGTTACCCCCTTGTAGGACTTTTTTGCACTAAGGCTGCGCCAATTTATCCGACTTCCAGCACATCGGATGGTGTTGCAGAAGCCTAGAGGAGCGATCTGCAGTCGATTGTGGTGTCGGCTTCACCCGCCATGTCATCCCTTCCCTGGGTGTGCGAACGTCATAAATTGCGATAATATTATACAAGGTGCTGATGCTGGCCGGTTTGAGGGGGTAATAGTTAGCTTTATTTGATTGAACCGGATCCTAGAGAGGCGACCAAAGAGCTAAGCTCTGATCGACAGCCCAAGGCACAGCTAAAAATATCAACTCCAAGCGAGTGGGGTGTTTCGCTCTCCTGCGGTCTTTGAGGCTGTGTCAGAAATCCGTCGAAATGTATGGTCCAAATGCACCTTCAACTCGGGACTTCGACCTGTTGCTGGGCAGCGTGCAGGATGCCACCTTACCTACCACGACCTCAACCACACCTTCGTCGACCGTGGCCTCTCAAAAATTCGCTGTGCCGCTCATCATCTAACACGCTAGCAAAGCTCGACTGTTTATCGATACGTGACCGCTTGCCAAACGTCATTCTGGTGAGTTCCGCGATTCGGCCCCACCGTCGCACCACCACCATCCGATTATGAAAAGAGAAGGCTGACAACATGGTGAATATAGTTAGACTCGCTGCACACAGCCTCTCAAATCTCTTAACACTGCCCTCCGGACGCGGATTTCAACTTCGAAGTCCGACGCACCCCCGTTGCGCGTCTGACAGCTAATCTCCCGCCAAATCCTTACTTCCCCTAAATATCTGACCATAGCCCTCAACTCCTTCCTCCATGATCTATCGTGTTGCAAACCGTAATACCCACGATGATGATCCATGGAAATCAGAAAAGGAAAACCGGAACTGGCTGCCGTCAGTAATGCATGAAAGTTCAAGCCCTGAGAGTTCAAACAACATGTTTCCGCCGTCGAGTTTCTCACCGCTAGACCATCCAAGCACACCATCTACTAGTGGCTCTTCTCCTACTCCATCACCGCCCACGAGCGAGGACAGTGTTAGTACATATACTCAGCCTCTTATACCTACGACAACTGCTCAACAGAGTTATGGAAGCGGCGGGGCCTCGCCGACGTCTACTGGAAGTGCAGGTGTGGTGAGCGGGCCAAACTCACCAACGTCTGCAAAATCTGGCGATGGCTCTCATCCACTCACCACAATTCAGATGATGGCTGCCGTCCTTCTGCCAATCATTTCCATAGCAATCCTTGGAGTTATCTTATTCTTCTATCTCCGTAGACGCCGTCGTCAGAAAGCACGAGTTCAAGTGCGAGAAATGAAGACGCAAAGCAGTGGCAATTACCCGCAACCTCACTACGTTGTTCCTCCAGTTCTATCCCCTCCGGCAGGATCTCCAGTCGCACCTCAACCAGTCATCCTAGGTCCCATTGTTTCAGGCTCGAATGGAGCTTATTATACTGGCATCGACACCTCTGACGTAGTCTCCATGCATGATACTACTGGAACAAATAATCCCTTTGTTGACCAGTCGGACCCACATGATGAAGCACCTCCACCTTATCGACCTCGAAGCATAGCCGCTACGATCTCTCGCAACACAAGCTTACGGCAAACACCCCCGGCTGCGTTGTCGGAAACAAATCTTATGGCAGCGCATGGGCAAATACCCCGATCACCATTTGCCGATCCGCACGATGATGCGATATCAGAATTCTCAGAGCCAAGACGACGGTTCGGTCGAAGAAACGAGGACGAACTGTCTGTTGTCTCGGACCTTTCTTACCAGCAGGAACCAGTGATTGTTCGTCCCACTGTTTAAGGAAAATTATTGGTTTCTATGCTTTCTTGTATATGATTATGCGAAACGGATGGACTTCGGGTTGGGTTACTTAATATTTGCATAGTAGCTCGGCGTTGGGTGGGGACTTTGGGTTCTTGGGCGCACGGCACGTTTGAAACGGATATATAGCATGAAAAATTCTAGCATTCTCATGTCAACAGCCAAGCTTGGGCCCGATAATATTTGCGCAGAGCCAGTTTAACCGCCGCCGCAAAACCACAGAAAAGCTTCAAGCTTAGAGAATTTTCGGTCCCCATTAAGTAAAATGGCCCACAAGGGAGATACAAAGATGAGCATCCCCTGACTTAAATGCGCCACTGTCGGTTACCTGTGACGCTCGTACCTAGGCAGAGCTATGCCTGATATCGAGTAATGTTAAAATTATTTGTGCATAAGGCTTTGTGAATGACTTGTGAGTTTTGTAATGGCATATAGTATGATTAAGCTGTCTATATTAATATAGGAAGGTCCTCAGTGACTTTCTCTAGTGGCCTCCACACCAGAAGCGCTTCAGCTTGATAAGGGACACCTGTTACTCATTTTTTGCTTCTTCCTTTTAAACGCGCCCGGAGTGAGCCGGCGTGCGTGGGTTGTCGTAAGATTCCTGAAGCTCAGCTCCCTTGGCCAGGACTGTGGAGCGACGGTGGCTTGCCATTGGAATGCAGGCTCTGCGTCAATTGGAACGGGGTATCAGCGTACCTTGCAGCAAAAGGTACATGGACAGCTCTCGTACCGAATTTTTGCAATTTACACAAGCAGACTCCAACTGGATCAGTACTAGGTTACCGCATCGTGCGTATCTCACGACAGTGCAGAAGACAAAGCTTGTCAACTGTCAATTTATGCTAAAGAGGCCATGGAGCCCCTTCGCTGACCATTACACCTACTGCTTCTCCACAGGCGTTCGGCGCTCCGAGCCTCGACCGCAGTCCAGGCTAGCTCAGAGGGAAACATGAATAACGAACAACGAATAATGAACGATGAATAATTCGGCGGTCAAGCCGTGCGAGCAAAAACTCCACTCCCGCCGCCGAGGATGGAGTCGGTTTGACTTTTGGAGAACAGGCGGCAGTTCCGCCGAAGGAGAGCCCAGCTGGGTTTCCTCATTGGCTCCGTTATGCGACTTCGCTTGAAGAGCATGGACGAACGGCAGGGCATAAGAGCAGATTAACAGCTGCTGAGCTGGCAGGCACGGCGGCATTAACAGGATTGTCATTTGCTGCATCCAGCAGATTAGGCCGCCGTTGACGTTGGAAAGCTCTCACCAGCTCGTCGTGCCGCTCAGGGGTGCATACACGGCGGATGTCCTTAGGTAGTAGTTTAGGAGTTCGTCGTGTGCCCACTGGCCCCAAGCAGCAGGGCAGCATAGGACAAGCGGCTCATTGGCCTGCCACGCCTCCCGGTGGAACTCTAAGATCTGTGGTGCCTACGGTAATTTCTGTAACGTGGAGGGGCAGGTTAGCTAGTTATCTAGTTAGTTAGCTGGTTAGGTAGTGAATTCCCGCCTTACCTTCAGCCCTTAGCAACGCTCCCGTACCTTTTTCATACCCACAAGTAATCTATGCCCGTTCTTCCGCTGGAGCCAAGGCCGACGCCATCACCATTGCACCTAGCGTTCCCTGCCAATAATGACTTCGCGACTCCATTACCCCCGCCAGCATGCCTCCTTCAGCCTGCCTTTGGGGGGAACCTGATCTCTCACTATAGACGACCGCATTCTGGCTCAGGAGAACATTCTTAATCCGCTGAGACGTTGGCTGGGCGCCGGTATGTTCAATCCTCTGCACTGCACTGCACTTGCACTCGCACATACCATACCTTAACCCTCGGAGACACTACCCTGTTCCGTCAAAAATCTCCACCGCATTCTGCCGTAATTCCCTTTGAGTGACACTGCCAATCTGGCCTGACCTCTACACCTCTGTATTTGCAGGTATCCCACCATTTCAACGTCGCTCTGCACCTGCAGCCACGAAGTCTCACAGCGCAGACGTCGCCCAAACACTCAACCCAAAGTGTTCTACAACGTGCCACGATCCGAAGCTTCATTGCCCTCTCGAAGCATCTCACCCACACTACTCTTGAGAGAAGCCTCTCCATCGAGATACCTTCTCCTTCACAGATATCGCTTCAGTTGTTCGGTCAACTGCCCGAGTCGCCTACGAGAGGATACTATAGTAGAGTAGTCAGAGTGCATGGCAATTGAAGGGAGAAGATAGTCTCGGTCTCTGTCTGCTATGAATTTGGACCAGCAAATATATGGGTACGCACCTCCATAAGACTTGATCAACTCCTGTCTGTGTGTCACCCAACAAATCTTTTTACACTTCCCAACCCCTCATCATTCTTAATCCTGGTTTTCATATTTGCCTGAGGGTTCTTTGAATGAGAAATGGAATCTATACAGTCCGTCCCGCCTACTTTGCACGTTCTACTTTTCTACAACACGTTGGCTGCTGACTCCTTGGCAGACCCTGAGATCAAGACAGAGCTAACATGCTGTATGTGCTACTAGATTTACGGATTGGCATCTTCCAAGCCCGTCCTCCACCCCGAAATCGGCAACATTCCCTGAAGCTACTGTCCAGACTCCTAAATCTGAGGTTTTTCAAGCTCACTTCCTCGACGCTTTCTCCACGCCGCGGGTCAATGGGCATCGTACTCCTGCACAGACACCACTATTCCTCAATTCGACGCCTTTAGAGAGACCCTCAAGTTCCTACAGCTATAAAGGGCATAACCCTGAAGATCCAGAATTTCATGTCAACCATTTCACCCCGAACGTCCATCTTCCATTACCGCCGGTAGAGCTGTCTCGGAGGTTGTCATCATCCCCTGACTCTTTAGCGGTTAAAACAATCGCTTCAGGCGCTCTCCGGAGGGTCTTTTCAGCATCAAGAGCTACGAGTGATAATACTATGGATACGTCACAAATGCAGACACCACCCCCCACAAGAGACTCTTCCTCGAGAAGGAAAAGCCAACAAGCCTTGGGAGCAGAATTAAACACACCTTCCACGGTTGTGCCAGGGAGATTGTCAACGCCTGCCACCGCTGGTCTTGCCCAGGGCAGCGATTTCTACACGCAAACACCTCTTCAATTTCCTGGCTTGCAATTTTCTCCTGATGTGATCCAATTCGCAAATGCCGGTCCGATGCCAGCACCAGCTTTCCCACAATCCCGATTATTCTGGGACCAGAACAACGACGGTAATGGGATGGATGTTGATATGCCAATTACTTCTGATCCATTCGGTTCCACTCACAAACTCGATGTACCTCTAGGATGGCAATCGTTTGGTTCCCCACCTAATCAACTAAACCTACAGGCGTACCATGATCTCAATGGCCTATCGACTCCCAACCAAGCCGCCCCTTTCCTGACGGATAGCATGAATATGGAAGACAAACCTGCTTGTTCACGGCCAAACTCCTTCATTTCTACAACCTCAGGGGTTGACCCTAGTTTACTGCTCAGTTTCTCTAACCCGACAAACTCAATGGCCACCACGTCTTTCGGCTCTCAACTCCCTGATGTAGGCGTTAGCCACGAAGGAAGGCAACCATACGAACACCAAATTCGAGAGTCCAATCGAGAGAAGGAATTGGCAAGACAAGCCAAGAGCCAGCACTCACGGACTAACACGTCCTCCTCATCCGGGTCTGTCCAAGGGCTTTCCCGGCCTAATCTACAACGCAGCAACACAGACAGCGGCTTTAGGAGGGGTAAAGCTTCCTTAGTTGATTCAAGATCATCGGGTTCTAGTGCTGGTCACCATATCCCTCGACGATCTTCACCCCTAAAACGGCAAAGTCAAGGCTCTCTCACTTCCATACCGGAGATTGCAAGAGCTCGCCCTAGGACTCGCCTTGTTATCGATGAGACAGGTCGGGCGAGGACGGAAACAGATCCCGTGGATGATGAAAACGATAATCGCAAAGATCTAAGGTCACAGTATCCTGGTCTTTGGGATGAGGAGGATAGCGACTCTGACTCGGACCAACCAATCCTCAGCCGAAACACATCATTCAATATTCCTCAACCAACCCGTCGCTCATCAAAGCATGCAAGGGCGGACAGTGGTGTGGAGCGGTCGGACTCTTTCAAGATGCCCAGACCTTCAATGTATTTTGAGAACAACTCTTTTACCGCACCTCGTCCCGGCAGCAACTTTGATCAGGGCAACAATCAAAATGCCTCAGGTAATCCCTTCAGGAGGTATAGCATGTCTAGCTTTGGTACATCGTTTGGCGAAACAACTCAAAGCACCAATGAAACAGCTCTAAATCCCTCTGATTCCGCTGGAGACGCTCAGGACGCTTTGAAGAAGGTCGTCGAAGGCCGATTGAAAAGAAATGGTAAGTTACCATTCCGAGGGATTGTAAGATTGGTCTAACGTCAATTTACAGAACGCAGCGCGCAGGGGACCCTCAAAGCTCATAATCAACGTTGGGCACAAGCCTCCGCTGATCTTGCCAAACCAGGCGTCAATCCGCAAATGTCATGCGACCCCTTTTCAACCACTTTTAATGCCTCTCCATCAACAATCACCGATCCAGATCTTGCTACTCCTAGCACGGATCGTAGCAGCCTCTCAAGCGAAGGGACTCGCTGTGTCTGCAATTCGACTGATTATGACGGCCAGTTAATGATACAATGTGAATCATGCACCAAGTGGTTGCATGTGCGTTGCGTCGGTCTGAATAATCAGAACCTTCCTCCAGTATACGTCTGTATCTTCTGTACTGGTCAGACACCGGCCGTCAGAGGAGGAAGAATTCGGGAGCCTATCCGAGCCATGCCACAATACGAGTCACCGCTTACTCATAAGTCAACCTACCGCCGGTAGTCATGGTTACGCCATCTAAGAATTTATGGGGCTGTGTTGGCTCACGTAGATCAAGAAATTGTGAAACGCAGATTCTCTATGCATCGACTCTATTCCGTGTTCTATACCATCCTCATTGATATCCCTCAACTTCTCCTAAGGCTGCAATCTAGTATTCAGCTTTGTCTGTTCGCATTAGCGCTCTTGTCTCAATTGCATCTGATATACAACGCAAGATACCTGCCATTCTAAGAGGATACGTGCCGTGTCTTTCTACCAGCATACCCGATATGGATAGCATATCACATTTTGACAGCGTTCCGCATCTTTGCAGCCAGCGTTCGCCTACCGTATCCTTTCTTCGCATGATTGGAAATTTAGCCTTTCTTCCACGACACTCTCTTTTTGTTTAGTCAACAGCATAAGTCTCCTTTCAGGCATCTACTTTAGCATTGCTTGAAAATCCAGGCTGGCACGGGGTTTTATGTAGCGTTGCCGCTAATGTTTTGTCAGTCGCTCATTTTTGGAGAATGTTTAATGCTAAAGCCCTGCTTTCTAATATTCTCTCGATGTGATTTGGATATTATTGGAAGACGAGATCGAAGTTTACGAAGGTTAATACTTATTTAAGTAATGATGATTAGGCGTGGAAAGTTTGAGGGGTTCTCTGTAGATATGGTAGACTTGGGAATGAACATATTGGCAATATCAGCGGTCTCTTGCATTTTTATTTCATGATAGGCTGGTCTATCAATCCTTTCATGTCATCACACTCTTTCGGACCGGCGTAAAACCCTCCGTGGTGTATATCAAGAACTCCGCGCACCTTTTCAATATGGTTGACCAAATATCCATATTTTTCACTACTTTACACTTGAAGCGTTTCAGTGCCTAGATGCCGACATGTCTCAACCTCTCTGGCTGGATGAGCGAGTGTCTGATATTTACAAATCTCTGGCATATCATTGTGAGCGCCAAGCTTCCTATCTTTTCGACAAATCGCGTCGTCGCCCTCCGTGGAGTCTCCACCGAGTACACGAGCAAACATTGCCAGACCGTCAACCAGCAAGACGGTTGTTTTAGCGTACTGCACGGGTTATTTGGTTGTTGCACGCCAGCTCAAAAGACCCTTCAACCAGACCAGACCACACAGGGCCTTCTAAGCGCTTTTTGTAGCTCGAAGACCACTGTCATAAAATTCCAAACGGTTTACGTGCTCCAGAAAGTGGTTTAAGCTGCTCTTCCTTTTTTATCACGAAAGTCTTAGAAGCTTGTCCTAGTTATCTATATGGTAATAAACAAACGAATGGCTCCCCAGTTAGGGTTTAGGAGATAAGAAATAAAAATTATATTAATATTATAAACCATTGTGCTTAATAGATTATATTACCTGCTTTTATAGCTACTTAATAATATATATCCTAATTTTATTCTACAAAGCCAGTCTAGTCTTCACTAAATTTCCCTGTGGTTTTAAGTATTAAAATAGTAAGTGGTCTTTGAGTATCGAATTAGAAATGGCTGCCTCGTAGAGGATCTTATGCAATTTTTAACTAGCATTGTCTATGGCATAGGGGGCGCCCGCGCGATATAACGATATATAAACAATCATCTCTAGCGTAGTTTAGGAGTTTAGCTTAGATACATCGCCGCCAAACGAAACGTAGACTAACTTTGGCTTATTTTAAGTGTGGATAATTAAATCATGAGATTAACCGAGGATTTAAAATAAGAATCAGAGCGGGGAGACAAATTTTTCTATTGCCTACTTCCCAGCCACTACTGCAATAATTTTGTATTATTAAAACTTGTTGCACCTAGTTGAGACGCCGCCTGTAAATGGTGTAAAAAATTGGAACTGTATATAATCATTAATTTTTTCAAGCTTCTAAAATCTGTCGATTTTGACAACGACGGGGGATTGGCGCAATGTAAGTTAACGTAAGTCGCCACCAGATTAATTCTAACCCCACACAGGGTAGCGCGTTGGTTTTCGGTTCTAGCTGTCCACCAAAGGTTGTGGGGTAAGAACACCCTTAATCCGCTTTAGTTTATAACTAATGAAGGTCCAGTTCGAGCCCCATGTCCCTCGAAATAATATTTTTGGTCGATAATAATTACACACCCCCTAAGACAACCCCTAATTGAGATATATACCTCCCTAAAATAGGCTAAGATGTTTTTACTCTAAGTTTAAAGATTATATAAATCTAGCCTTATAGCTAGCTTTATAAATATATATTATATTAATACTTTAACTTATTATAACTTACTAGCTACTACATAACTGTTAGGTAACGTGTTACCGAGCTTATATATTGTTCTACGAGTGTATCCAGCAGATACTCGTTTATCTTTTAAGTTTGTTCGGTTGGCTGAGTGGCGTAGAGCGTCACCTTACAATAACTTAATTAATTAATTTAGAAGTAAGTAAGTAATATTATAGATACTAAAAATAGTAGTAAAAGTAGTATTAAGAAGTTACAATACTATTATAGACGTAATGTTCCAACCTAAACAGGAATAATCTAAGCCTCTTTTGGCAGAGTGTGTATCGTATCATTTAGGGGGATTATCATCGACCTTTTTTTGGGCGGTGTCCAGATCGGGAATTGGCGGCTTGGCCGTCCCGCAGAAACCCCTTGATACCGTAATCCTCGGATGATGGAATGGAACGATTCCGCACCTCTTACAAAGATGCCTCGTGTACGCTCTCGAATATAAAGCAGTTACACCAAATCCTTATGAAAGTAATATATATCTCGTAGCATGGATTTATGTAGCAGAGCCTGCTTTCATGTATCATGATCTAAAACGACCCACTTTCCTTCTAGCTCAGATACTGTCTCGCACGTCTTCTTTTGCGTTTGCTGACACTGTTTCCTCGTTGAACAATATCTTCACACCACTTCTCCAGAACAATTTCCAACAGTTACCATTTACTTCTTTTGCATCTTCTAACATGACCCGCGCTCCAGTAATCTGTATTTCCCATGGTGGTGGACCACTGCCTGTGCTCGGCGATCCGATGCATAAGGACATCGTCAAGTCCCTCCAAACTAGAGTACCCGAACTTCTGAAACTGGGCACTCCAGAGGCACCTCGGGCAATTGTGCTAGTAACAGCACACTGGTCGGAGCGCAACCCCACCATCTCCAGCGGCTCCAAACACTCGCTGTTCTACGACTACTACGGCTTCCCGCCCGAGAGCTACAAGCTGAAGTACGACGCGCCAGGCTCGCCCGAGGTCGCAAAGGAAGTCGCGGCAGCGCTGAAGGAAGTGGGGCTGAAGCCCGAGCTGGACGAGACCAGAGGTGCGGAGCCCGCTCGAGCGAATCCCCCCAGCTTTCTGGAGTAGCAACGCTGACATTGGGAAAACAGGCTGGGACCACGGCGTGTTCATCCCCATGCTGCTCATCAACCCCGCGGCCGACGTCCCCATCGTGCAGCTCTCGGTCCTCGAGTCTGAGTCCCCGGCCGACCACTTCGGGATGGGCCGGGCTCTTGCCTCGCTCCGTGACTCCAACGTCGCTATCGTCGGGTCTGGCTTCGCGTCTTTCCACAACCTGCGGCTCATGTTTAGCGGTATCATGGGCGATCCGGCCTTCAAGCAACGCAGCGATGCGTGGAGTAAGGCGGTAGGTGAGGCGGTGCTGGAGAAGACGGTCGAGGAGCGGGAGGAGAAGGTCAAGGAGTGGAGGAAGTGGCCCGGTGCATATGAGATGCACCCGCGGGGTGGGGCGGAGCATTTCCTGCCGTTGGTTGTGTGTGCGGGTGCGGGGGGAGAGGGACAGGGAGGGAGTTATAAGGATTCGTTTAACGGGCTGGACATGTATTCGTACTATTGGGCATGAAGGGATGTGAAAAGAAGATTTTCTTATTGTGCATGAGAGGCCCGCCGACTTAGCTGACAGCATTAGAACTTAGAGCTTAGAAATGGACGTGAATCCAAACTCTAAAGTGCTCTGTAAAGTAAGGAAGAGCCGTCCAAACTCCTGGTGTCTAATTGTTCCAACAACCCATTTTACCCACCCAGAAGACGCCATCCTAGACCAACATACCGGAATCTTAAGAGCGATAAACTTACCTCTAATCCTCATAGGCAGTTATCGTCCAGCACCGGGTCCTCTAGGCGAACTCATCTTCCTCGCTGACCAGGTCAGCTCCATCAAAGACCTCATAACCCTGTAGAAAATGTCAGCGTGTTTTCAAGAAATGTAGACAGTCTATATCCATACCTGGGAAGCTTCGCTTCCATAAGTTGTGCCGTATTCCCTATCCACCACCTCCTGCTTGATCTCTTGCTTGGCCTTCTTTCCTCCACGCTTTTTCGGCGACTGCTCTAACTCCTCTCCTCCCTCGTCTACATCAACCTTGCGTTTGCGTGCTGCACTCTTGTAGCTAGCGGGGGTTGGGGTGGCTTCGTCGTTACCGTTGCCGTTCCAATTGTCTGCAACAATCTTCGCCTTGCTAGGGGTCCGCTTCCTAGGCGTGGATGCAAGAGCACCGGCCGTGCCTAAGGCAAAGATCTTCTTTTTCAACGGGCCCATGACGTTAGCGACGGATCCTTTGCTCATGCCGAGGATGACCGCCATCTTCGCGTAGTCAATCTATGGGGTTTATGTCAGCTGGTGTTGACTTCGACGCGTGGCAGGAGTTTAAGAGCGATGGTGGAGATTGACAGTTGCTGGGTAGAATGGTTACGTACATTTGGGAGACTCTCCAGTGATAGGAATGCTGCTGCCATGTATTTCGCCTCACGTTCGTTGAAGCTAGCCATCTTGTCAAGGAGTAGACGCTGAATTGCGAACTAGGGGTGTAGTATTCCCAAGGTGTATTTGCGACACGAAAGGTAGATGGAGATTGATGAGAGGTGCAGGAGGACTTGTAAAAGACAAGTTTTGGATGTGAAGATATGTTAAGCCGAGTCCATGTTTAGATGAGTGGAAGATTGACTGGCGTGAATGGTTTAATGGTGAAATGAATCTATTGTTTTAAATTCACTTAGAAAGTCATCCGTCACCATCGTGAGGATGCAATAGGACATATTTAATTTAAAGTAAAAGAAGGAAATATGAGGATATATAAAGCTGGAGCTTTTATAAAGAACAGCAGGCATGTTTAAAAGAGGTGGAGTGGTTCTGTTTAGCACATTCGGTCGGATGTTGCGAGGGGTGCTTTCCAGCAGTTAATTCAGGCATGGGAACCGTCTTAACAGAGCGTCTCTATGCACTAGCATTACTCCACAGTCTCAGAATGATTAATTAAAGTGGTTTTTTTGCACCCGGCACCATCATAATTCTCCAATAACTATCTTCACAACAGCACTATGATCCTGTGATCTGGATAGTGTCATATAGTATACGGATCACTGAGCAGGTCAGATTTTCGACATGTACAAAAGAAAAGAGATTCTCCCAACCTCCCACCGGCCGCGCTTTTTAGAAAAATACCCGAAGTCTTTTCAAGCATTAGCCTGTGCTTGAACGCTCTCATATGCATTGTGACTGCTTAAACGCTTCGTAGCCACACTATGGCGAATCCGTACACTTATGCAGATCAGCAGCAGTGGTCTGAGATCCGGCACAGAAGCCGTGGCGATAGGCGGGACGGAGAATTCTATGTTTTAAGTAGAAGTGAACGCCACCGTGAAAGAAGGGGATATATCCAGTGTGAAATAACATGTTACAATTCCCCTAGGACTACACTTGGGCGGGACTTCTTTCCAAAAGTACGGAATTCGTGTATGACCGTATCTTCGGCAGGACTCTCATGGTGATGATCCTCAACGTTCCCAATCTATCACCACACGGCGGCAATGTATGGGAACTGCTGTCCATAACTTCGCGGCCGAATCGGAAGAGATGGATTGAATTGAAACAGATGAGCCAAGTTACGGGTTACGGTTTGTGGAAGCGCCATAATACGCACGGCAAGAATCAAGACCTGGTAGCAGGATTCCTTCTTGCGAAGCTACCGCACACTTGGACTGGATAATCAAAGCCATTTGCCCGGGTGTCTCAAAAGCTAACGCTCTCAGAATTGGATCGAAGAGCTGCTGAGCCGAGTTGAGCCGAGAAGTGTGATGTGACGATCTCTCTGTCGTCCACGACATCAGCTGCATCATGTTAAACTTGCTGCTCCCCGCATCAAGCAAGAAAGTGTCTGCTTTAAGCGTCCTGGGCTGCATCTCGCACCTGGGCAGTTCTGACAGCACGGCCGCGGTCCCGGTAGTAAGGGCATTGGGGCACAGGTGGTCGACTAGGGCTGGACGGCTAGTGTTGGGGAAAGCGTTCCGGTCACACTCGAAGCCAGTCTGGCGGGTCGTGGCTTGTGTGCAATTTGAGGGTCAACGTTGGGTTGACTAAAGCTGATGATCGGGGGAAGTGGTCAGCATAAGTGGCAGAAAGGTCGGTGGATTCAGTCACGCAGTGAGGCGGTGGACTGACTCTCGGGGGAAGGGGAGGTCGTAGGAGGGAGAGGCGTCCTGGGCATTTACGGCGTCCAAGGGAGGGTTTGAGAGGAATTTGGTGCCCTCACATGATGATGAACAGGAGAGTTTTCCAAATTGGAGTGGTAGAAGGGCCGACACCTTGCTCTCGGGCGTGGACGCCAGTAACGCGCGTTGATCCTAGAACGGAGAGTTTTCCCCCTTTGGTTTTGACCCTGCTCAGCAAATCGATATCACGTTGCTTGGCCGCGGTGGACGGCCCCCATAGAGGCCCCCGTAGAGGACGCAGTCTGGAATGGGCTTTTGGGAGCGTTTGGCGGGTCTCGGAGGATGGCGACGCGGGCTATGGGCAGGACAGATCAGCACATGGCCCTAGTGTTAGCGGCCCGTGGAAGAGCTCCCGCGCGAAGAAGCAATCTTGTATCTCAACGGCCTCGACCTCCCCACGCTACCGCTCTCTTACGCGCCTGTACAGCAGTACTTGAGTCCTTTGCTCCTCCCAAGCCATCTCACACCGCCACCGCTCTCTCCCTCTCTTGTTCAACCCCCACCCGCCTCCCGAGCTCCCACTATGTCTTCCGCCCGCCATCCGTCCTGGAGGCGCTCCTACAGAGAACGCGCCGCCCTCCCTACCGTCTCTCCGCTCGCTGCCTACCTCCTCCGCCTCATCTCCATTAAGAAGACGAACCTCTGCTTCTCCGCGGATGTAACAACCACAGCAGAACTCCTCGCGCTCGCCGAGGAAGTGGGGGACTCGATATGCATACTCAAGACGCACGCTGACATCGTGACCGACTTCAGCGACCGAACAATGAAAGGACTGCAGGACCTGGCACGGAAGAAGCGCTTCTTGGTCTTTGAGGACCGCAAGTTTGCCGACATTGGGAGTGGGTGAAATCTCTGCCTTTCACCAGCTTCAAAACTCCCCTCTCACACACATACAAACACCGTCTGACTGGGACTTGCGTGTTTCCACAGGCACCGTTCAGAAGCAATATGCCGGCGGCCCGCAACGCATCGTCCGCTGGGCAGAGATCACCAATGCCCACATCCTGCCAGGCCCGGGCATCGTCACAGCCCTGAAGGAAGCCGCCGCGGGCGCAATAGCAGCCTACAACACCGCTGTGCACACCGAAATCAGCGCATCGCCGACGCCCTCGGTCGACTCGGACGAAGCCGACAGCCCGGTGCTATCGGACACGTCCGCGGACATGGACCGGCTGAACGTGGCGCGGGTGGCGGACCGCAAGCAGAGCGTGGTGTCCATCTCGACGACCATCTCGACGCGGACGGAGAACATCTCGCCGCACCCGACGCCGGACATCGAGCACGAGGACGGCGCCGACACGGCCGCGCTGCTGGACCGCCTCGGCGACGCGCCCTTCCAGCGCTCGCTGCTGCTGCTGGCCGAGATGAGCTCCGAGGGCCACCTGCTGACCGGCGCCTACACCGCCCAGTGCGTCGCCATCGCCCGCCAGCACCGCGACTTCGTCATCGGCTTCATCGCCCAGCGCTCCCTCAACGCTGACGACGCCGACAACTTCATCACCATGACCCCCGGCGTGCAGCTGCCGCCGCCGGGCAAGGAGGCCAAGAAGATGGGCGATGCCCTGGGCCAACAGTATAACACGCCGCGGAAGATCGTGCTGGAGCAGGGCTGCGACGTCATAATTGTAGGGCGGGGGATTCTATACGCGGCGGACAGGAAGGCCGAGGCGGAGAGGTACCGAAGAGAGGCGTGGCAGGCATACGAGGAGAGGGTTGGGTTATTGAGATCCTAGACCGCTTGCTCCTACCGGTTCGAAAAGAGGAGGGGGTGGGAATGACTGCATTTGAGTGGCGTTTTCGTGTGGTACGATTGGGTTATCGTGTTCACGGTTATCATGAAAAGATCACGAAATATGAGAAAGCGGCCCATTGGAAGAAAAGTTCGGATATGCTGGAGGGGAATCTTGTTGCATAGCTTAGGTATCACCTGGTCTCTCTATTTATAATCGCTCACAACGTTCGTCGGAATTGGAAGTACACTTTTATACGTGACGCAACAACTGGGATGTTGTTCTCGCTGCATGGAAAGAATAATCTACCAGAAACGTATGCATATTTTATGCTCGTTTCTTCAATTGACGTTGCATAAGAAAACCTCGCTCGCTCAGGCAAGCAAGCGAACGTGGTCCCGGCCTCCTATTAGAAGCACGTGAAAGTGTAAAAAACCCTGGTATCAGATCCGCAATCAATGGCCTTTCCTCCCAGTCCCGCGCCACACCCGCGCATGTCAGCAAATCTAACGAATGCCAGCTGTCTCTGTCTCTATTTTCTGCCTGGTAGCTTCCAACTCTGCGGCGCTCAGCGGAGCAGCACCATACCAGGCAATAGCCGCGAGACCCAGGAAAGCACTGATCACGCTGAACACAAGTGCGACTATGCCCCGGGCGGTGAAGCCGGCCGGAAGCGGTGAGGGACTCGTGGGGGCGCCGCTCAGATCGAGCACGTTGACGGTGTTGCCAGCTGCATTGCCCTGTGTCGGTATGTTCGAGTCCCTACAAGCTTGCCAGTGGTTCTCGGGTATCGAGATGATTTTCTGGAGGTCGAGCGGTGCTTCGACCATCGTGGCCATGAGACCGCTGGCGACGTGCCTACGCCGGCGGTTAGCAGGCCTTTAAGAGGCGCGAAGGACCGGATAAACCTACCATTCGATGTGACAATGGAAGAGCCAGATACCTGGGTTGTCTGCTCGGAACATGATCACAAGATTGCCATTCGGCCGCACCATGACAGTATCTCTTCGCATCGGTACTGAGGGCATAGCGACATCAGTGACGTAATCGCCTTCCTCATCCTCCGACCGCACAACCGTCTGGAAGGTATGTCCGTGGAGATGGAAAGGGTGCTTCCCCGGATCCTGGTTGTTGAGTATTATCTGCACCACGTCCCCTTTCTGGAGGACAAATGAGTTCGTATTCTCGCCATATACCACGGGATTAGTGGCGTTGCCGCCAGTAGAGAGAGCAGTATACAGTGTTGGGACCTTGGGAGCTACATAGGTCACATCATTAAAGAACGCGCTAAATAATTTCCTGTTAGTCTGACATGAGATTAATGTAGATGGGTGTTTAACGTACTAATTCGCACCGTCTCCAAGGTTGTCCATTGTGAGATTTAAAGTAATTGAATGATCGACGCTACTGTACAACGCCTCACCGTCCTCGGGTATCAGGAAGAAATCATCGTAGGGATCATAGTTCTCTATCATAGAAGCTGGACGGAGTTCCTTGGACTCATTATAAACAAGCCAACCAGTGGCGTTGGGATTGAGATCCTGAGGAACTGTGTCGAAAAGATCCTGTTTAGTTGTGAGTTGTTATTCAATCAGGTATGTTAAGCCACGCACCTCATCCATATGGGTTACAAACGGAAAATTGGAATTAGTATCGTTTCTCATAGTAATGAGCACGCTGTATCTCTGTGCTGCGGTGATGTACAGCATGTTCGCGTCGGCAGGACTAGTATAGACACCATCCACTTCAACAATACGCATGGTATGGCCTTCGAACCAAACATATTGTCCGGCAAATGCGCCCACATTGATCATCCGAATGAGGTACGTTTTACCGGCCTGAACTGGGACTTTGATGTTCTGGGTATCATTGATGAGAGACGACTTCGGTACTGGCTCAGCGCCTGTTGGATTTGCGACACTTATGAATTTGGCCAACAACGTATGCATTGAGTCATGGTACCAGTCAGAGAATGTAAGAACAACCTCATCGTCGTAGTGACCTTTGAACGGCGAATCGGGATCATAGATGATCAGAGGGCCACGAAAGCCGTCTGGGTATTGGGATCTCGTGTGAGAGTGATACCAGTAAGTACCCGGTTGATCAATCTATCTGATGGTTAACAGATGGTTGATGATTGCTAGTAGGGCATCTACCGTGAAATTGTAAGTGAAGGAGCTGCCAGGTGCAATCTCACACTGCGTGACTCCGGTAGGGCCATCCATTTCATTGGTGCCGTTCATGAAGATGCCATGGAAATGCACACTAGTAGACTCGTTTCCTAGCGAATTCTGGACGTTGACAATGACACGATCACCCTTCATAGCAATAATGGTAGGGAGAGGCCATTGCCCGTTAATCCCAATCACTGGACGCACATGTGCGCCATCAGGGTTCGCATAAACCCAGGACACATTGAAGTTGTAGGTGACTGTTGCAGCGCGGCTTTGCAGGGCGTAAAAGCAGAACAGAGCTATTGGAGTAAGGAATTTGGAGAGTGAAAGGGCCATGATCCTCAGATTGAGAGGTTAGACCCTCATTTATAAGGAGATATGGAGTGGGGAAGAGTGAAACTTGCCCTCAGATATGAGAGCAGGTAATCGTGACAGGCGTACTCGGCGAAGGGTTGGGAGACGAGACTGATCAAAATGATTAGATTGATAAGGAAGAGGGGATGAGCTGAATACGGGAGATCTGATAACCGGGACTTAAAATTGCGCTATGCAGCGCAAGGCCGAATCTCGGCGAGTTTATCTGATCACAAGCCCTTTTGCCAAGCAGGCTTGTTATGCCGCAAGCCTGGTAGAGAGTGGGGCGTTCCCAGGGGGGCAGACCTACGAGAACACGCCGGCGAGCGCTAGGACTTGGCAAAGAAAGCAACTGGCACGAAGAATTAATTGATAGTGGTTGGCTGTAAGGCGAAGGGTCCAATGCACTGGATTGAGTGTTTCTTTCCAAGGAAGCTGTTCCGGTGGAGGAGGAGGGGGGGTAATGGCGGTTGTTGTTTGGAGGAGTGGCCGGATAGGGCAGTTTGCCTTGAATACATGGGACCAGAGTGCGTGATTTTCGGCTGACAGAAGAAACGATAGCAGCCCATCAGATAAGCGGACTGTGGTATTCTCCGGCGCAAAGCCTGGTTGAATGTGGGTCTCCCCAGCTGGTTGGGGTGTGATGGTGGGCTAATGAAGGTGGCGGGGCCTGGCGGGAAACGGGACGAACGTGCGGAACGTGCAATCTTATTAGCAGCCGAGAATAATACCAAAATAACAGCGCAGCATCCCACAAAAGGGCGGGCAGGTATCAATGGGAACGTGGAGAGAGCGTCAGGTAGAGTGCCAAGCAGGGCGACGTGCGTCAAAGGCAGGAAAAAGAGAGATATTGACGCTGCGAAAGAGTCGGGTGTTTGGAGTTTTGCGGAGATAAAAAGAAAAGGAAAACAGGGCCGGGACGGCGATCCCCTGCATCTCTGGTGGTGTGTCAGTCCTTGAGCTAGTGCGGCTGGTCCCGACATCGGCCGAACGTCTTTCGTACACCATGCTGCCCTCTGACTGGCCCGTCGTCAGTTCCCGCGTGAAAGAAGTCCTCTTAAAGTTATCTGATCGCCCGGCTGACATTTATCAGATCCTGCTCCCAACTTTCACTCTGCCGCTCACCATATATCCCTTTCAGTCGCCTAGCACCTCGTCTGGTCTGCCCTGACTTTTCGTAAATATGGTCGCTGTCTTCGCTGTTCCAGGTGAGTACGCTCCAATTGACTCGCCAGCCCATCCCCTTCCATCCCCTTCATCTAACATGGCCAGTTTTTTTCATCTGCTTTCGCGAATGCTTGGAGACGAGCATAATCGTCTCGGTTCTGCTAGCATTCCTGAAGCGAACACTGGGGCCAGACCAAGATCCCGTTGTGTACAAGAAACTCGTAAAGCAGGTATCTTTTCATCAATGCTCTCGCTCTCCAACTGTATGTGCTAACTCCACCAATGTAAGATCTGGTGGGGTGTCGCTCTCGGCCTTTTTATATGCATCGCCATTGGCGCCGGCATGATTGGTGCTTTCTATGGCGCCGGCAGGAATGCCTTTGCCGGTACTGAAAACATCTGGGAAGGTGTCTTTGGCATCATTGCAACTCTCATCATCTCATTAATGGGTGCCGCCCTCTTGCGGGTTTCCAAGCTGCAAGATAAGTGGCGCGTCAAACTTGCTAGAGCCATCGAACTGAAGGATGCGACCGGAGGGCTTTCGCGTGGGCGCTTCAAGAGATGGGCCGAGAAATACGTCATGTTCCTTCTGCCTTTCATCACGGTTCTCAGAGAAGGCCTTGAGGCTGTGATCTTCATCGGAGGCGTTGGTCTCGGCATGCCCGCGACGGCCTTTCCGCTTGCCGTGGTTTGTGGCCTTGCTGCGGGATGTCTTGTGGGGTATCTGATCTATAGGTAACGCACGCAACCTCGCTAATCCGTCGCTGTTATCTGATTGTTTGCAGAGGTGGAAATTACGCCTCTCTCCAGATCTTTCTCATCATCTCGACATGTTTCCTTTATCTGGTCGCCGCCGGCTTGTTCTCGAAGGGTGTATGGCTCCTCGAAAGCAACACGGTAGGCTTACATAATCCTATCACAATTCTTAACCAAGGCAACTCTAACTTCCTCAGTGGAACCATATTGTTGGCGGTGATGCTTCTGAAGTTGGCTCCGGGCCTGGCTCATACGACATCCGCAAAAGCGTTTGGCACGTCAATGTAGGACTACATCGTGACTTCCCTCGACGAAATCGAATGTTGACAATTGTTAGTGCTGCAACCCTATGATCAGCGGTGGTGGTGGATGGGGTGTCTTCAACTCACTATTCGGCTGGACAAACTCTGCTACTTACGGTTCTGTCCTTTCCTACAACCTTTACTGGCTATCTGTCATTATCGCCTTTGTGGCTATGGCCTACAAAGAAAAGAAGGGTCATTGGCCTTTCCGCAAAAGTAACAAGACCGCCGAGGAGCCAAACAACCAGGCAAGTGATCAGCCCGGAGGTGTTGTCCTGAACGACAGCCTTGCCGTAAAACAGAAGGAGGCGGAGGGTGTCCAGATGAACATTCGTGAGACTCCCGAGTGAGCAATTGAAATAAAAATTTCGTCCTGTGTTACTTGAGTGTAACTCCACCCTAATTGGCTTGGAGGCTAGGAAGAGCAAGCTTGAAGTTTCTGATAACTGAGAATATCGAGATCCTAGCGTTTTTGGTAGCGGTCTGTTTATACCTGCTTCTAGTTAGGCGTCCGAGGTTGCTCTAGCTGTCCGGGTAGTGATGGTTTTGGTGAGAGTTTGGTAGGAGGTGCAATATCTTGCTGCACTTTGTCAATGGAAAAGTATGAAGGGTTTTAATGAATGGCGATCTAGGGAAGTCCAAGTATGAAGGAGTGATAGTCCAATGAAGAGGGAAAATCACCTCGATTTGCAGTTACAATATCATATGTAATAACTTAAGGGAAATTCAAAGCGTTTCAAGAATCGAATGATAGTTCCGCTGTCCGGGGTTCTGGTTGAAAAAAGGAGACAAGATAGTACCGAGGACATTGATACGAGACTGAAAAATAGCTGCTCGCATTAGTCAACGGGCTGAGTGGGTCAGCTTGAGCTTGGCATCACTTCTGTGCTAAGAATGCCTTGGCTTCGGCCTCTGTCCGCCTTCGAAAGAGCCCCCACAAAACTTCCTCCCCAAAAAGTCTCCTTGTACGGCATGGCCTGGCCTTACCCATGAAAGAAAATGCGCAAGGAGACGGATCTAACGGTCATAGCACCAGCCGGGGACCTTCTTGTCGAAGTCCGTTGCGATGACGGAAATGATGGTTTCTCGTATCGAGTGGACGCCGAATTACTTCGGCAGTCTTCACCATACTTCGGGGCTCTTTTGGGTAGCGGGTTCAGCGAAGGTGCGAGAGTGATTGCAGAGCATGGAAAACTTAATAAGAAGTACGGTGACCATTTCATCACAGAGGCAACTGCAGACGAGCTACCTCGAGTCTGTATTTCCAATATTGGAAAGATCTCCAAAGTCAATACAATCAAGAATATCACGGCAGACTTCTTGCGCGCAGTCCATGGATTGGACCTGGCGGTTCCAAGTCCTCCAATCCAGAATATAGCCAACCTTGCAATCGTCGCTGATCGATTCGATGCCCTGCCTTCCTTCTCCAAATTTGTCCGCCGGAAGAAGTACCTCCAGACGCTCGATGCGAAAACAAAGCCCAAGCCCTCATCAAATATGTCAGAGGAGAGGGTGCGTCAGAGGCTTCTGATCGGCATACTACTCGACCATCCACCTTGGGTTACCAAATACTCCAAGCAACTTATAATGAACGATTCAGTGCAATGGAAACCTCAGGCCAAGGATGAAGAAAGTTCAGCATTATGGTGGGATATCCCTCGTGGTGTAGAAGGTTTGGATCTTGGGCAACGTGGTTGTAATTAAAACATTAACATTTTTTAGATGAGATGATTTACCGTCGTGAATGTGTCCTTGAGACGATTAGTTCGTTACAGTCTCACTTTCTTAAGTTATATACTTCAGGCGAACGGCAGTGCAAACTAGGCTACGACACCTCGGTGCAATGTGATTCGTTCCAGCTTGGCGAGATGGTTCGATTCTTCATCCGACTGGGTACTCTCCGACTACAAGGCACTATATACGATGTGGAACAGCCGCCTCACTACTCCGGTGATATTGACCGGTTGCTGGAGAGCCTGCGGCAGTGTCCCTCATATCAACTTGATAAGAATCATTCGCACTGCGGACTTCGAGCGAGACTCATCCCTTTGCTAGACCTTATACAGAATCAACTTGGTCTAGATTCTAGGAATGTAGATGTTGGTCTTTGCGCTGAGTGTTGGAATAATCACAGAGTACAATATGCGTGGTCTGAAGCCAGGCGGCCGTTATTGTGGACTCGCACAAGGCTATCATCTAGAACAATACCCTCCATTGTGCCTAGGGAAATGACGGGGAGGAGGCCATCGCAAAGTAGCTGCCTTGCTGGACATGTCGTAGTTCGAGACATGTTCACAGCTGTTGAGAGGGATTGGACGGCAAAAGATGCGTATTGACGGAGCTCGAGGTCCTCCGTGGGCAAATTTGAGGAGTAAAAGACGCCTATCGATGAAATATTGAATGACTTCAAGGATGAGCGCATGTCAAAGCCAAGGCAGGATAGAAGGCTTGCAACGGCCTGATGGTCATGCTGTAATGGATCGAGATGGTCTCTCCCATAGAACTACTTAGAGTATTAGAACAGCGGAGGCTGAAGAAGAATTATGCCTTGCATGCCTTAATTGACGGTTACAGCCTGTTTAGGGCTTGTTGATCAGCAGTTCGCATAACGTATGGGAGGGTTGGTGGCGGTAGAGGGGCGGCAATGGCGAAAGTTCAGTCAAATTCGGAAAATGCTCAGCCTTCGGTCGCACTTAGCGCGCGACTGAGCCGCTTGTGGCTTAGCTACTTCAGAGGAAGCACTGCCTCATAACACCCCACTCAAGACACATTTCCCAGGCGAAACACCGTTTATCCTCATATTATAGGGGAAGGCTCATGCGCGGCTTTCTCAAGGCGCTTTTACAGACCATGAGGCCAGGTTCGCCTGGCCACCTAAGATCCAGTATAAAGGCTCATGAACCATGGAAGAATCTTCACTCATTGCCACATTTAACACCTAAGTGAAAGACTAAAGTCTCCTGACTACATTCAACCCGTGACGACATAAACCACAAAGCAGTTTGCCTTAAGTCAGCAAAATGTTGATAACAGTTCTTTCTCCGTTCCACTCAGGGCCAACCTGCAACGACGATCCTTCTACCTCACTTCTTCGGCGAGACTCGGGCAAAATGCTCGGCAACATCAAGAAGAAGTTCGCGCGCAAGAACTCCAACCCCACCTCCTCGACAAGCACAACGACACATTCGATCATCATGAACCGCAAGTCAACCCCCGGGCGTGGTGTTCCACCATTGTCAAACAACCCCTTCGGCTCGTCATCGCCCGCCACCCGTCGACCAGGTAAATCATATCAGAATACTCTCCTTCATCCTGCTCCAGACTCACATTTCTTTGCAGATCGTCCTGGCATGAACGCGTTCACTACGCCTTCAAATGAGCCACCTCCAGCATACACGCCCGCACCGGAGGCGGCACCGACGCAATCTCTCGCCACCACTGCGCAACTCCCCATTGATGACCGCTATGCATTTCTGAGTTCCTTCGACACTATCTTCCTGATCGATGACAGCGGTAGCATGGCAGGCCGCTCGTGGCGAGAAACCGGGAAAGCGCTGGAAACCATCACACCGATTTGCACAGCCCACGATGCCGACGGTATTGATATCTACTTTCTGAATAACCCCGATAGTACCCGTTATCGTAATGTTACTACTCCCGCCACCGTTACCGAGATTTTCACTTCCGTACGCCCGATGGGTGGCACACCCACCGGGCAGCGGTTGAGCCAAATTCTCAGACCGTATCTCCAGGAATATCAGGCAGCTCCAGAAAGCGCAAAGCCCAAGCCGATAAACATTATCGTCATCACTGACGGAGAACCAAGTGATGACGTGGAGAGCCCAATTATCGCCGCTGCCAAGAAGCTCGACAAATACGATGCCCCAGCGTGGCAAGTAGGCATCCAGTTTTTCCAAGTCGGCAAGGAGCCTGGCGCCAAGGAGCATTTGAAGCAGCTTGATGACGAGCTTGCGGATATTTCTGGAGAAGAAGACCTCCGCGATATTGTCGACACCGTGCCTTTCACTGGAGCCGAGGGCACCGAGCTCACCGCTGACGGTATTTTGAAGGTAAGCTATCTATAAAACACTTTGAAATATTACATATCGCTAATTCGGGCTCAGGTCGTTCTTGGTGCAGTAAATCGACGATTAGATCGCAAGCGGTCAAAGGAATTGCACCGCTAAGAATCTACTACACTAAAGAATTGCCATTCTTTCAATCTTTAGTTTTGAGTTCCGCCAACACTCTTCTCCAACACCAACCGGATTTAAACCCGGTGCATACAGCTACGTGGCTCCTTAGGCTCAACCAATCAGTGAATTCAGATTATGGTCTCTGTTAGACCTTGTGGGCCTTTACATGAAACTTGCCGGATAAACTTCTTTTCTTTACTTTGTGTTTTTATTAGGGTTTCTAAGCTGTAACTATCATATCTGGGGTTACACGGGGCGGTTCCCTTGCTTCATTCCCTGCAAGGATTGAAATGTGCAGCTTTTAGAGAGTCCTAGCTGCATGAGCTTTCAAAATTAGACTATAGAGGTCACTAAACCTAGTGATACTAATATTATACCTGTATTGCAAATAATTCGAAGCTGTTGGTCCGTGAGTTGTAGACCTTCCATTAACGCCAAAGTCTCAACCCGGCCAACTTGAAGGCGGAAGAAAGTGATCGAGAATATCCTATTATTGTCAGTTTGAACACAACAGGGTAAAGCATTTGAAGTTATTCACGTGCCCTCTGCGCACCCGAGTTTCATAGAGCCACTCCGCAAAAGACTCCGCCGACATTTCATACCCCTGATGCTCGCTCTTACAACGGCCGCCTCCACCACATGCACAAAATTCCTTACACTAGTTAGAGCTAATTTAGGAGGCTTGCAGGGAGTTCGAATACGGCCTAGAGGATGCTGATTTGGGCGAGAGACTCCGCAAGGGAGCCATGGTTAGCTTCCTGCATGAGCTGGCGCCGGGCCTTATTTTTTGAGGTTTCAAAATCGTATAACACGCCCACCTTACTTCGAGCTTCTTGTGGTAACAAAACGACGATCGTGACGTCGTGAGGAAAATGAGGGCAGTAAGAAGGAGCTACTAAGACGTCAAGTCTCCACAACTACATCATGGCTCGATCGATCGCGACGATCACTAAGTACTTTACCTGATATAGGTGTGTAAGCGAGGAAACGCCTTATTTTACGAAGTATTTTAAGCTTTCCATTATACATGTGTAGGGGTCCCCTGTAGAGAGGCTTTTTATGGCTGATTTTATGCGGATCTACAAGCCAGGGTGTATGCGACGGCGTTAAGCCACTTGGTGTTGATCAAGGCTCAATCGACGCAACTTCTAGATTGAGCGACTTTACGAAGTTTCAAGGATTGCGAAATCCATGTACCAACGCAAGAGCTACCGAAACAGGAGACCAATGCCAATACAACAGCATTGTCTGTTAGTAAGTCGGCAAGAGTGGTGCTGTGTAACGGATTTGGCAATTCGGCTGTTTCGAAACATTTGGCGCCTACAAGATCCCTGTAGTTGATCACTGATTGGACGAGAAGTGAAGAAACGGCCGGAAAACGGCCACCCTCTCAACGCGTGGAAGTCGAATTGTGAATGCCTTAAATACTATGCTACGCCGCTATAGCCACGAGAGTCATCTCTGATGCTTAAAGGTAAAGAGACGAGCAGGCCTCTCAACCTCCTTATCTCAATCTCTTTGCATTTCATTCACTCATTTGAACGCCAGTTATTCCCATCATCGTTGATCGACTTTTGATCCGCCGCATAGAAAAATATCCGACGGTCCTCCATTTCTTCATTTCTTTACCAAACACCCTTCTCTTGGCTGGCCCAGATTAAGCACCGTCTCAAGGCTTCGTTGAGAAGACTTCACTTGATCGCAATCTTTCGTTACACACATATATCTTTAAGACACACAGCCGTTCCTTCGTCAAATATTCCACTCACTTATTCGAGGCTCTATTGTACAAAGACAGCGCTTTCTTCTCTCAAACGTCGGGGATACTTCACCCATTCCTCGTCTTACTACTGGGAGCTCTTCTACTCCCTTCCTGAACCCTACATTCTCACCAGATACACACCATGATTCTCTCCCTGCTCTTGTTTACGGCTACTGCGGTGCGGGCTCACATGCACCTCAACTACCCGCCTACCTTTAATGCATCGAATAATCCACACACCACCGGTACCGGAGATCCATACCTTGATTTCCCATACGGATGCTGTGGTCGCACCACTCCGATGCCTTGTCGTGGGTATCTAGACCTCTTAGAACTCCCGGAAGGTGCTCCAGTTGCGACCTGGGCCGCCGGCAGCGTGCAGAATTTCAACCTGACTGGCATCGGCAACCACTACGGCGGAAGCTGTCAGGTGGGCTTCAGCGTTGACAAGGGGGCCACGTTTCAAGTGGCCACGAGCTACGAAGGCAATTGTCCATACCGAAACAATGGAGACGGCCCGAACGGCCAAAATTTCAACTTCACCGTCCCGGCAGACATTCCCACCGGTAACGTCGTCTTTGCTTGGACGTGGATCAACCGTGAACAGGAGTTCAACATGAACTGCGCAGCCGTTACTATCACGGAGGGCGGCGCTCCAGAACAGCAACCAGCTGCGTCCGCCATCGCCGCAAACTCCACCGTAGCTGCGGCATCTTCCACAACATCAGCGGCCCAACCCACTTCGTCCTCGACGTACGCACTGCATGGCTGTTCTTGCAATTGCACTGCTGACAACTGCGCCTGCAAGTGCCCAGGGCCCAACGCCGCCCGCAGTCTTGTCCAGCGTAAGGCTCATCTGCAGCACCTTCAGTATCTTGGGCGGATCGACAACGACTCGGTCAGCGCATCGCAGCTCAGGCGGGCAGCGGCGTCGGTGGCCTACGCGTCTCGTCCCCAGATGCTCTTTGCAGATATCGACAACGGCTGCGAGTCTGTAAAAACGACGGCCGAGGTTAAATATCCGAATCCAGGTCCGGACGTTGTGCAAGGCGATGGGGAATATCCTCTTGCACTTCCTACCCCAGCTAATAAATGCAGTTATTAGGGCGGAGGCTCCTACTGGTGTGCATGGAAGAGGTTTCTTTACGCTCTTTTCCTATCGTACCCTAGCTTTAAGGAAGTCATGTTGTCTATTCTCCCTTTCTTTCCTTCTTTCTTTCTTTCTTTCTCTTAGTGTCCATGAATTCTTGCATCTTTCGCATATGCATGGTTAGGACATTGTGTCGAGACAACGGCGTTAAATTGCTTGAGATCAGTAACACGACCCTGCTTTCGTGTTCCACCAATGCAAAAATGAGGAATGTAGAAGTAGTGCGGTATTGAAGGTTTATCATGCCACATATCAAGGTATCAAAGTATATATTAAAAAAGAATACTGCCAATTTTTCTGCTTAAAAAAAGCCGGAGTGGTATGCAGAAATAGAATATTTTACTACTGTCGAATCAACAATTCACGCGATCTCTGGCTTAACTTTAGTATAATTTCCTATGTGGGCTTAGCTATGTGCAGAGCTCTTATAGAGCTGTAGAGCCGCATGTTTAAGTAGTGACGTCTTCGATATCGTAGCAATAATGCTTTCCACGCGAGAATAGACATGAAGATCGAATCGAGATGAATTAGGCCTCAAAGGATTCCTATCGATTGATATGCATCATCTTGCTAATACGTAAGGGCGCCGTTACGCCATGCGGGTTATTACCACAGGACGCGCTCTCTTCAGGGGTCAGATCCGGTGTTGTGAGGGTGGCGGCCATAGGGCTGAAATGACGCAAGCGGGGAAATCGCTTCTAACCAGTGAGAGACATCGGAGGACGGGCGCTGCTGATTCCAACAACTAGCCTGACAACTTGAAATCACATTTGAAATTAGTTGTTGATGAAGTCTCTGGGACATTTTATTCAGGATGAGAAGGCTTATGAAGGCTTATTTAGTCCTTGATATCATTAGACGTATCTCTACATCTATCCAGAAGGGCCGCCTAAAGTCTAGGGTCTAGATGGAAAATCTAAGATCTTCTCAAAAACCCTACTCCCTACTCCTTGTAGATATTCGAGTCAAATTTAGTCGGAAACCTATCTCTACCTTCCGCATCTCTGTTGACCCAAATGCTCACGCTGATACCAGGGCACGGGAACAGGCCATATCCTTCATCATCAATTGTGACCTTGGCCTCTTCCCACGATAATAGATCCGTCCAGACTTCGCCCTTGTGCATATCTCCAACTGCCATCCGTATTTCTCCAGAATCAGCGTTGCTCATCACGCAGGCCAGGCCGTTCGGCTTATCCCAGGTTCCACGACGGACCCAACCAATGCAATTGGGATCATCCCAGTAGTCTTCTTGGCTGCCATATGCATAAAGCTTCCTTGCCAGGATCATATCGGCGAGCTTATTGCCACAGGAAGGAAGCTCTGGATGCTTCCCCTTCATCCCATAAAGGTCTCCGTAGAATGGACAGGGGTTCCCATCTTGACGCAGGAGAGTGAGACAGTATGCTAGAGGCTTGAAGAAACCCTCGACTGGAGTCGCGACAGTTTGGCCAGGCCTAAGAAACAGTCAGGACGAGTTCATGGAAATTGCAGGCAGGGAACATACTGCGTATCGTGGTTCATGACGACGGTCTGAATGATTACTCGTTAGCTGCGAAATCCATGTGTAGATTCCTTACTTACCACCGCGTTCACAGGCTCTTCCTGAACGAGGGAATTGTCGAAAACTTTCCTCAAGTCTGCCTTCTCAGAAGTCGAAATGCTCGAGAAATTGTATAGCAAGGGCGCATCGTATAGCGAAAACTTGTGGTCCATCTTCGAGAGCCATTCTGCCATCACCTTGGTATCGCCGACCCAAAACTCACCCACGATGAAGATATCTTGCCCACACTGCTCTTGGAGGTTCTCAATCCACTCGTTCGTGAATCTCTCCGAGAAGTGTTGCACAGCGTCCAATCTAAAGCCTTTCAATCCAAGCTCCTTTGTGATCCATACCCCCCAATTCTTGACATCTTCCTGGACTTCCGGATGTGAATAATCCAGATCAGCAAACATCATATAGTCTGCATTTCCTTGCTCATTGTCCACAGAGCTGGACCAGCCTTTGTTGTCTCCAAGAATTTTATAGATAGCCTGCTTGTTGTTCTCGGCATTGAAGTCGGTGCTGCAAATTGAACGGGGTTAGAATAATACGAGTTTTGCTGTAAACGATAGGACTAACCCGCTGAAGTGGTACCAGTGGTATTTCTGAGAGCTGTATTTATCGTCTCGTCCTGGGAAGTCGAAGCCAAGCCATCCCTCGATCTCGTACGGCTCAGAAATCTCTTTGGTGCGGTCTAAAATATTCTAGGTCAGTTTGTAGATCCATATTAAAACCCACCCATAAAGGCAACGTGGAGTGAACATCTACTAGCGTACCATTTGGGTCAACCTCGACAACTTTGCACTTCTCCGTATTATCGGCAGCGGCTTTATGGTTGAGCACGGCATCCCAGTATAATCCTACGCCCGATTCTTTCGCCAACTTGGCCAGTTCCATCAATTCCTCTTTTGTGCCCCACTTTGTTGCTCTAGAGCCTTTCTGATTAAACTCTCCGAGGTCGTAGAGGTCGTAGACATCGTAGCCATTGCCATTGGAGCTACTAGCTTTGCAGCCAGGGGGAAGCCAGATATTGTCAATGCCAATGGCCTTGAGCTTCGGGATAGCCTCGAGCAGACGCTTCCAATGCTTCCCGTCGGCAGGCACATTCCATTCAAACCCTTGGAAGAGAGTCGTATTCTCTCCAGTAGGCTTGCGGCCTTCTCCATATTAGCATTCCGCTCGCCACAACATGACCATATGGACATTCTTACCTTGGTCTTCCATCTTGGAGATATTTGTGTTATATTAGGCAACGATAGGCCAGCGAAAAGGATTGAGTAAGTAAAAAGTAGAAGAGAAGATAGCGATGAAGAAATAAAATTGGAGACGCTAGGGAAGTCATATTATGTAGCTTGTGAATTCCTGTTCAAACGCTTCGTCATCGAGGCCTCACTGGCCTGGCCCTGATAATGCCCCTTGTCTCCTCTAGGATTGTGTGCCATATCCATAACCCCTGGAAGACGGTAGAGAACGGTAGGGTGGAAAATGATAAGCCGCATATGAGCCAAGTGCGCCGCTGACGTTTTCGTGCTTTGCAGGGCAGGTAGAAGCGAGAACATATTTCCAAGTTTTGCAAAAACTCTCCTCAATCCTAAACACCACCTTGAGGCCATACAAAAATACGGTCCTAGGTTAGGTTTCCTTGCAGTACAGCGCCGATCAAATGCCGATCCATGCATGGCAGTTTTCAGCCACATTATTTGCAGAAGCGAACGAATAATCGAGCTCTGTGATGTGGCGTGTAAAGTTCTCGCTAAGATTTATTGCATTATCATAGATACAGATCCAGAGGTCTTGTTAATATTCGTGAGCAGAGACAGCTCTGCTATGCCTCCTTCAGCTCCATAATACAACAGACACATGTGTGACGATTATGATAGACCACAACTAGTGTGGGATTAAACAGCAGAATATGTGCCTCAAAATGGGTCGTACGGTTATCGATAAGGGCTAGCCAATCAAGTTAGCAGAATCAAGATCCGTGCTAGGAAGTATAAAGCTGATGATATTACTTAATTGTCATATAAAAGTAATATATAAACCTATTCTTCAGAGTTGGATCGCTTAATATAAGGTAGCCAGCACTCGCCCTTCCTATAGAATAGTATTTAGCACACACCGCAGCCAAATAGAGTGCTTGGTAAGCCATAGTGGTCCCATGTTAATATAGAGAGGTTCAAAATAGGGCAGTGGCCAGGGCTTCGGGGGTAGTATTTTAGCTATCTTATTTAGTGGAACGTTATTTTGAGACTTCTGAACAATATCTACATCAATCCTAGCATAATTGCCAGGCATAGGGGTGGTTAGATTTACAATTGAATTCTACACTAGTATTTACGCGGCCACCTCGCGTAGCGAGGTGGTAACTCTCGCTGTTTTGACTTAGGGGGTGTTCGGTTCCAAATCGCCTCCATATTCATAATCTGTCAATCCGTGCGCCTTTTAGTGTCACCCGTTTTGTAATTAGTGGCGGCTACCATTTAAATATGTAATTGAGTCGACTGTTCGGTTGGGCTCCAGATGAGGCTCCATATTTGACTTCGCATAATGCATAATTGACGTCGGTGAGCGATTTAAGTGAGGCCCTCTACCAAGGCCTCTATCGCGACTCCCTACTTTGGTGTAATAATGGAACCTCCTCCTTGGCCAACGCCCTCTTTATAATTAACGCTTTCTACACCTTCGCCTACCTCCCGTAGGAGCCGTAGCAGAGCTACAGCGACGCCCCGGAGGGAGGCCCATTACGATCACAAAGGTTAAGATAATAATATTATATAAGGCTTGCAAATGCGACAGTAGTATCGCGATTGAGGTGTGTGGAGTCGCCATATCACGAGAGGTTGTCACTTTCGCGCGTATATG
>Ga0307515_10000791_pt1 | contig 72867 bp, 90 predicted proteins | sample 17_EM_MG_FD_194513 | JGI IMG/M metagenome (GOLD analysis project Ga0307515, IMG submission 194513) | Populus trichocarpa ectomycorrhiza microbial communities from riparian zone in the Pacific Northwest, United States - 17_EM | ecosystem: Host-associated > Plants > Roots > Unclassified | place... | reverse complement strand
GTTACTAGGCTGCGCGGCTTTGTTCCTCACTGGCCTTATGCCTTTAAGACCCCTCTCACCCATCCGCTTCTCTGTACGCGGCGCCCCATTGCTTTGTGTTTCGTTTGATCTGACCCTACTTTCCCCAAGGTACGTCTCAGTGCCCGTGTTTCTTTTTCTGTTTGCTTCGTAGCCCACGACAGCCCCACCTGTTTGCAAGTTGTTCCATAAAGTTACCTGTGTGGTAGATAATACAGCCGCTCCTGTACTCATGTACGTAGTTTAGCGGGATAGAAATTTGAATTAAAAAAAAAAAAAAAAAACATGGACCCGGACCCTGACAACAGCATGTGGGTCATTGAACCTGAGTACGTTGCAGACAGATCCCGGTTCATGTCCACTGTCCATGTGGATACTATTGTCCACACTGCACACCTTCTACCCATTTTTAGGGGATCTTCAGCCCTTCCACCCCAGCTTAGATTCTCACTCACATTGGACACATTCTGCACTTTCTACATTATTAAATACATTGACTACCATGCGTTTGAAACTGTGTTCTAGGTATAGGTGTTCTCAGATTAAGCTCTATCTTATTAGTGTCTACTTAATATACAACATTAAGCACAAATAATGAGTCCAATTGTCATTGAACCCAAATTCACTATAAGCATCAATAAGCAGGATAAGCCAAAATAATTGAATGACCACTTTGCTGATGCAGGAGTGGAGCCACGAGGTAATGGGCCCAACAGTATATAAGTAGGAAGGAGATCCCCAGTGGGATCCAAGCCTTGTAAAGCTTTCAGCCCCCAGTTTCCCCTTTCCCCCAGATTCCAGTCCCCTCAGTACCTAGTCTCTGTTTTCCCCTAGTCAGTTTTCCCCTGTACATTGGTTGGTCCAGTGGTAGGGTCCAGTATATTCCCTCCCCAGCCTTTGTCCCCTCAGGCATCTAGCCTCAGACCTAGTATTTGGATTGCAACACTCAATATAAACCCATTTCACCTTTATCTCAGCTACCCCCTCACCCAGATAAGATAACATAAGTTAAGAAACTTATCTCCTTATCCACACACACACTCACAACCCTAGGATTCCAATCTGTGAACATTCCCCCAAGAGATTGTTTTGCACAGTATTCTCTCACAAACTTGCACAGGTATTTACCTGTGAGACTGAGCCTTCAAGACCTACTCCCAACTCTCACAATCAGTCTCAATCTTGAGCGCATCCCTCCCTACACTTCTCCTTTTTCATTTTCCCTTACCAAACTCCCTGTGCGACACTGTCACCGCTGATAGGAACAACTTCTGATCTTCATGATCATTTGATCAGTCACTCAAGGAGTCATTTGGGTAGGGTGCAAGAGCTGCCCTGACAGTACCACATGTTGAAAAAGTCAATCATTACAAATATAGTTTGTCTGTGGCTAGAGTCCACCCTTACAAATATTTAATTGTGGAGCTTTAAACATGAGAAGTGTTTCATTCAGTGTTGGAGTTAGAGACTGCTGAGCTGGCCAAATGTGTTAGGGGGTCAGAACTGTTTTGTCGGTGGACAGTTAATCCATTGTATGAAGGGTTGGTATAATCCAACTTACCCTTGTCATTCATGTCCTCTGTACAAAGTCTGTTGATTTTAAATCTGCTGGTAGATCTTATACTTATTTTATTCTTGGCTTTTGTGTCACAAATCTCTTAAAATGTGTACAAAATTTGCAAAACTAAATGTCACATTTATAACACCTTGAGATTATATATTGACAAATAATCAACAAAAAGTTTGAATGAGGTGATAAAGTGAAAAATAAAGCACTCAATACATTTACTGATGCTTCATGAGTTTCCACCCATAAGCCATACTCCGGATTCCCTTATCTCCTGGATCATCTCCAAACATTGGCTATATATTTGAGTTGTAGTTTGTCAGGGCTGTGTACCAATTCACACACCTGATAGGCCCTTTGAACTACCTCTTCTGCAATCCATCCAGCTTTTGCTTTCTCAAAAAAATCCATATCTCTTGTTGCCAGATGTGGCCGGTGGTGCGTGAAGAATACGAGTAAAGTTGGTGGAGAGTGATGAGCTACTGTTGCAAGTAGTAATAGGCAACTCCTCAGGAGGGCATCATGCTATAGGTACCTAAGAACACATCATTAACCCAAATCAATAGTCCCAACACAAACCTGAGAGTGGTTGAAAATCAGATCTGACATCAGTATCACGTCAAATCCTGCACTTTCGTCCGGCAACACCTCAAGCAGGTGGGTAACCTGTTTTCCCCAAACATATCCCTGCACTCGTCGTGGGCACAGCAAAGAGGGTAGGTCAAAGAAATAAATACCTTGACAAACACTTTTGACGCTGGGCTAGACGATAAATTGCGGTTGACGTTGTGCTGTAGATTCTCTAGAAGCGCAGTGTCTGGGTAGTCGGTCAACACAACCTAAGGGGATTAGCGACGACAACAATAACGGTCAAATGGTTTGAACACACTGTTTTCGCCCCATTGAGAGCAGCCACAATCGCTGGCAGCCCACCACCCGCGCCGAGTTCGATTACGTTTCGGTTCTGATATAGTTCCGGGTGAGCATCGAGATACGTCGCAAAGGCTCTGGCGGCGTTCCACCTTGCACATTGGAACCAGTCAGTTGCCGATGAGACCTGAGGCGCGTATTGAAAATATACAGATAGTGTCCCCAAAGCGGGTGAGATCCAACCAGCCGTATTTCAACTGACGACCAATCTCCGGTGCGATTCTCGGTTTCTCGATGATAACGATCGAAGGAGGGACTTGGAGATGGGGGCCGAGGCTCGTCCTAAACGCATCTGGTGTTATTGGAGAGTCTCGACAGGGCTGACTGGGCTGCTCACTAGGAATATGGAACCTAAATCCAGGTCCTTGTCGTCGTCGGACATCTATGCGATATTGGCTTTGCGTGAGAATAAACCCTCCTCGGATGAGCGCGAACGATCGGCGGTGGGCTATCCAATGTTTCTTCGTCGAAGAAGTTTAACCCGCATCTCCGCCGTCCTCCTCATCCCACTTGGCCTCTATTTTTACTTAAAGTCCTCGTGGTATACAACTACCGACCCCTCGGAGATCCAAGAGAACAACGTTCTCGACATTGTCACCGGTTCGGGAGACCTTCTCGACTCTCGAAAACACAAGTTCCTCCAGGTTCGAATCGGCCGTGATGAGCGGCCTGACACGTTCTCCGACGTGGTTTCGAATGGATTGTTGGATTACTGGACAAGGTTTCAAAAACCATTGTAAGTGTGGCGCGTATTCCATGGCCTGTGCTGAATAACCTCCAGCATTTCGAATGCCGACACCTCGCATACGGACGCGCAATCAGTTCTCGCCTCAGTAGAACAACTCTTATCTTTGAACGGTTGGGTTGCGGCGATGTGTCCTACCCTTACACGTCCGTTCAGCCAAAATAAACGTGACACCTACGACGACCTTGTCCAACAGCGCCGTCTCTACTATTTCGCCATCGTCATACATTCGGCTGATCATTTTCTTGTCGATCAACTGGCAGTAATCGTTCAAATGGCGCGTCGTCTCGGTTCTTCCAGCATTTTCGTATCCATGCTTGATTATGATTCTACCGATTCCACCGAGACACTCGTTGACCTCTGCGAGGCCGTACTGACTCTCCTTGGCGTTCCATTCCGAATACGCAGGGTGCCACGAACGACTGAAGATCCGGCAGCGGCGTACTACCCCCTAGAAGAGGCCTACATGCGTAACCTCGCCCTGGAACCACTGAAGGAGCTCCAACTGAAGCGAAAGATCAAATTCGATAGGGTCATCTGGTTAAAGGGCTTCACGTGCCCCAACGACATCCTCGAGAACATCAAAATAAGCCTCATCAATGAAGCGTCTATGGTTTGTGGCATGGACTGGGCAGAGTATAGCGGTTTCTTCATATTTTCTGACCGGTACTCTTGCATTTGCTTCTTGCCAAACATGCGCTGATTCCCCTCTCCCAGTTGGCGCACACGTGACATAAACGGAGACCAGTTCAGGCAATCTAAATCCTCGTCCAAACAGGATGCAGCTCCCCCTCGAGATACCGTAGGGGCATCGCGTTATTCGAAACATCTGCCATTCCAGGTTTTCTGTTGCGAATCAGGAACACACGTCGTCGATCCTGCGCAGTCCTATTACCAAGGTATAAATTACCGTGCAGGGGCGGACTACCACAACCTCTCTTCAGTTGAGGGTGTTCCGAACCGACCCCCCGATGCCCCTTGCTTGGACAGTAGCCAAACGTGGTTCTGTCGTGACCTTTGGATCCACAAAGCCAGAGAGGGTGTCAGGGAAGTCGAAACCATGGATAGCCGTAAACCTGCAGCGAAGCGACACGTTGACCAAGATGTGCAACCGGTCGACTCCAATCCTCCACCCATCCCTGTCGCTGAGAGGGATAACCACCACGTCCGTAGGCAACACGAGGAGGACCTGGACGCCAACGTGGGCTCCGATTTCGATGCAATGCCAGACACAGATGACGGGCTTGCTGTGGTCCCAACCAGACGACTATCGGTCCCAAACTCCGTCTTCCGACCAGCCCGCATCCTTATCAACCCTCAGTGTGTAACGACTTACGCCGGGGTCAGTCATACACAATTAGCCTTGGACCTCTTTGGTCCGAAAAAAGGCGAGGAAGAACCCTCCCTGCCTGAGAGCGGAGGTGGAAAGTACGCCTTGGACGACTGGGAAGGCGCGCCTGAGAGCTTTGTGTGTCAAGAACAAAAGTATGACGTTAACAGTATACTGGATAATGTGAAATTAACTCGCATCTGCTCTGCGTAGATCCACTGGAGGTCGCAGCGCGACCAAAACCCAACGACGACTAGGCTTCTCCATTTACGAAGAGGTTGAGCGTCTTTCATGAAGCAAAGTTATCTGTTAGACGTATTCTTTCATCCCTTTTGTTGTTTACTTTGTCGTGTCGACTTGTGGGATTCCGGTCGGATGTTGGAGATCGGATTCCTTTAAAACCGACTCCCTTGAGCACGTGATTAATGTCCCTACCCTCCTCCCAGTGACTCATTTCACAACCGTTGTTCACCTTGTTTCCAATGGCTGGCCGAGTGGCAAAGAAAGTCCCTCATCTAATGACCTTGGCGGACTTATCGCCGTCCCAGATAAACAACATAGTATCCCACGCGCACCACCTCAAACACATTTCGCTTCCATGGCTTTCCCCTCAACAACGGGGCGTGAAGGCGTCAAAACTTCGCATGCCTTCGCAGTCTCTCTTTAGCAAATCTATCGCCTTACTATTCTCGAAGAGGAGCACGCGCACCCGACTAAGTGCCGAAACGGCCGCCGTACTCCTCGGTGGCAAGGCACTGTTTTTAGGCAAAGACGACATCCAGTTGGGAGTAAACGAAAGCGCGAGGGACACTGCACGGGTCATCGGTGGGATGTGTCAGGGGATTTTTGCTCGAGTTGGGGACCACAGTGAGATAGAGGTAAGCACAGTGCGCTCGGTTTGCATTCCGCGCTCCAATACCTAACGGATTACCCAGGAACTTGCAGAACATTCTCCTGTCCCTGTGCTGAACGCTCTCTCTTCATTGTGGCATCCAACCCAAACCCTTGCCGACTTGTTAACCCTCCACGAACACGCTTCTCTGTTCTCTGACATCGGAGAAAGCCCCAAAAGCCATAGCCCAAAACGATTGCTCCAGCTACCACCATTGAGACCACTCACTGTCGCCTATGTTGGAGATTCAGCAAACGTTTTGCACGACATGCTCGTGACATATCCTCGCCTTGGACACAAGCTCCGCATTGCTTCACCTGATGATCCAAAATATCGGGCCCCCCAGCCCGTGTGGGACCGTGTGCTGGAGCTTGGTTGCGATACTGGTATCTGGTGGGGCACTGATCCGCGGGAAGCGGTTCGAGGTGCAGATGTGGTGGTTACTGATACGTGGTACTTCAACCCTCTCACTTGCACTTATACGATTTTGATCCATTCATTGTCCTGACTTGATCTCAGGATATCGATGGGCCAAGAAGCAGAGAAGGAAGAAAGGCTCAAGGCCTTTAAAGGGTATCAAGTTACTGAGGCACTATGCCATGAGGGAGGTGCCAACGCCAACTGGAAGTTCTTGCATTGCCTCCCTAGAAAAGGCCATGAGGTCGATGACGAGGTTTGGGATCATTTACTCCCCTTGTCTCACCCACTCACCCCGAAACCATCAGGTTTTCTACGGTCCCAGGTCGCTTGTCTTTCCTGAGTCCGACAATAGGAAGTGGTCCATCATGGCGGCGTTTGAGTAAGTCCTTTGTGTGGCCGATCAACACACCAGCGCTGATTATGCCCACAGTTTGCTGTTTGGTAAATGGGACCTTTCTGCGGCCGACGGTGTGTTGAGACAAAAAAGTGGATAGACAATTGTTAGTTCATACTGCCTTTCTCATGTGGAACGCCCGCCTGTCTACATAGCAATCTTTCCGCTCCGCGAAAGAATCAACACCGTTGATTGATAAGTAGTCCCCCGTATCTAATGTGGTCACGACCCGAATGAACAGCTTCCACCTCGTTATTTTCGTCAGTATCCCCCACGTCTTTCATCTGAATTTCCTCGTTCTGGACAGTTGCTGGCGGCGGGAAGATGGAGGTGAAGTAGATGGACGATGTGGGAATCGACGGCCCGCTGCATTCCGAGTTTAAAGTCTCCATCTGACGTTGGGACTTGAAGATGAAGAATAACACACGGGTACAGCAAATAGAGTGGATGATGTGCTGTAGTCTATAGGGAGACGGGTCAGGCGGAAGTCGATCGTAAACGTGGTATCGCGTACGTTACAAGCCAATTTACCAGCCTCTGAAAGAAACAAATGAGACTCCTCACACCAACCAGTAAGTACACTTACCGGGCCAGCGACTGTTAAAATGATGTTCAACAAGGAAATACCTACCGAGATATTGAGTTCAATGGGCCCCATGACCAACACGCGAGAAGCACACTACCAATGCAATAGAGGTAGAACAAAAATCCTGGAACAACCAGGTCATTGGGGAGTCAATTTTGAGAACGGATATTACGAACCATCCCGGTAGAGGGTGACAACGAAGTCGGAATGTGACCGGCGTACTGTGGAGCAAATAGCCTTAGCCGTGCTTCGGAGTCTGCCACGGCCATATACGCACGATGGGACAGCGCCTTAATAGCAGTCATCACAGCTATCGCTGGGTGAATGTAAGACCACGCCTGATAACACCATTAAGAAGACACACTCGTTTCGCAGATCAAAAGTGAGATGTACGCCAGGAATATTATAATACTGGCTTCGGAGAAGTAACAGCCCATAACACCGTCGGGTGCATCTATCCCTACATTTCGAACGTTGGTTAGATAATTTAAGAGAAGCCAGGCACGGGAAGGTCCGGAGCCCATACACTTGATGGATCGTAGTTCCATCTCCGTGGAGACAATGCCTAGCACCGATACAAGCTAAAACGGGAAAGTGAGATAGTCGATCCCACTAGTTTGGAAGGGAGTACGAACGGTCCCAATCGCAAGAAGAACATAAAGCACGTTGCGGTTTCGGTCCCAAATGGCGTATGTTCGGAGCATCAATATGAACTCCGAAGTTAATAACCCCAATACGATAAACCCTGCGGAGAAGGGAGTTGGTCAATGGCCAGGATCCGAAGCGATATCCCCTTAAGTACTTACATGTGAAAACGGCTGTGAGTTTCTCGCACACCTATCGATTGTGTGAGCAGCTAGTTCGCGACGGGCACCCGGGAAAGGCATAGACCTGAGGACTGAGAAAGAAAAACCGGACTGTTGTGGATGTTAGGATAGGGTTGGCTGGTGTACGTTGCCGACTCACTGGAGAGGGATATGATGCTCTCAATGAAGGGAGAGTATCTGTTGAATGCGAAGAGAACTGTTCCAAGCCCCCATCGGCGCTTCCACACCAGCTCGACCTAAGGTACATGAGATGAGAAATGGAGGATGGAGGGAGCGGGCGAACCTCCCGTTGGAAGGTGAGCATGTAATCGTAAACCTGTCAACGGAAATGAATCGCCGCTGTCACCGATTGACAGGCAATTCACGGCACCAGTAGAGTCACACAGGCAAACAGGAGAGTGTTAAGAGGGTCATGATGGGCGGTCATGTGGGTGGACGAACGGTGCCCTCCTGCGCAGATAGAGCGAAAGTAAGGAGCCTAGATCTTCAGTGCAGTCGCCTCCACCGTCGTCGACGGCATAAATAGGGAAAACTGAAGTGAGCAGACGCGACTGTGGGAGAACCGAAAAGTTTTCCTCCATCGGCCGGCGCTGATCTCCAAAACATTCTGCCTCCGGAAACCCGAGGTCCGGAGACCAGACCAGACCTCCAGCGGACCGGTCCCCGGACGGCAATGATCCGTGGACCAAGCGTGTGAATAAGTGACGTAGTTGAACCTTCCAAAGTACTTCTTTCGACCGGACAGGTCAAAAAATCGAAAAATTCCTTGGTTGCTTCCTCTCCTGCGTCCAGTGACCCCCCTGATATGTCCCAGCCAACCCGCGATGTCCGCAACCCGTTGTTGTTCGAGTGCGCATGGGAGGTCGCGAACAAAGTAGGCGGAATCTACACCGTCATCAAAACAAAGATTCCAGTCACGGTCTCGGAATACGGAGACAGATACTGCCTCATCGGTCCTCTCTCTTACAAGTCCGCGCCAATGGAGGTCGAGCCAGAGGAACCAAAGGACCCCTTCCTACGCGAGGCCATAGAGTCCATGCGCGCCAAAGGCGTGATCTTACTCTATGGAAGATGGCTGGTCGAAGGCGCCCCAAAGGTCCTCTTGTTCGACACTGGTAGCCAATACTCCAGGTTGGATGAATGGAAGGGTGACCTTTGGAACCTTGCTGGAATCCCAACTCCTCCCAACGACCATGAAACCAACGAGGCAATCGTCTTCGGATACATCGTCGCGTGGTTCCTGGGGGAAGTGAGTCGCACACTCCGCCTCTTTCTGACACTGTACTGATCTCTGTTTACGTGCAGTACGTCTCTAGACAGCTCACCAACGCCGTAATCGCTCATTTCCACGAATGGCAGGTTGGCGTGGCTATATCTCTCTGTAGGAAACGTCACATCGATGTCACTACTGTATTCACCACGCACGCGACACTTCTGGGCCGCTATCTTTGCGCGGGCAGTGTCGACTTTTACAACAACCTTCAATACTTCGACGTCGACCACGAGGCAGGTAAACGCGGTATTTACCACAGATACTGCATCGAACGATCTTCAGCTCATTGTGCCGATGTGTTCACAACCGTCTCCCATATCACCGCCTACGAGTCGGAACACTTACTGAAACGCAAGCCGGACGGTGTGCTTCCCAACGGTTTAAACGTCATCAAGTTCCAAGCGATGCACGAATTCCAGAACCTCCACGCTACGGCAAAGGCAAAGATCAACGAATTCGTCCGTGGACACTTCTATGGACATTACAACTTCGACCTAGAAAAGACTCTTTATGTGTGTCCTCTCCTGCTGTGTTTCCAATCACACTCTGATTTACCCCGTTTGTCCAGATGTTTATTGCAGGTCGATACGAATATCGTAATAAGGGGGTGGATATGTTCATTGAGTCGATGGCTCGTCCGTATCTCTCGACTTTCATAACTTTGTGCCTTCTGATGCCCACTTAGGCTTGAACTACCGTCTTTTGAAATCTCAATCAAAGGCCTCCGTGGTTGCATTCATCATCATGCCGGCCGCCACCCAGTCATATACCGTCGATGCTCTGAAGGGTCAAGCTGTCACAAAACAGCTCCGAGACACAGTGACGGAGATCCAGAACAGAATCGGTGCTAGGCTTTTCGACCACGCCATCCGTTCCAACGGGTTCGTGGATCATCGCTCCCATCGTATGATCACTTATCTCTTGTTTCCACGCAGAGAACACGGTACACTACCGAGTCCGGACCAACTTCTAACCGAAGAAGACAACGTTCTTTTGAAGCGTCGCATCTTGGCTCTGAAAAGGAACACTCTTCCGCCAGTCACGACGCACAATATGGCTGACGATCACACCGATCCTATTCTCAATCAAATCCGCAGGGTGCAACTCTTCAACAACCACAACGATCGCGTAAAGATTGTGTTCCATCCCGATTTCCTGAACTCGAACAACCCCATCCTTGGTCTTGATTACGAAGAGTTTGTTCGTGGCTGCCATCTTGGTGTCTTTCCCAGCTACTACGAACCGTGGGGTTATACCCCAGCAGAATGCACTGTCGTGAGTGCTTTCCATGTTTTAGCATTGGGACCTCAACGGACGATCCTAATAGATGGGCATCCCCTCTGTAACTACCAATCTTTCCGGATTTGGGTGCTTCATGCAAGATTTGATCGAACGGCCGCAAGATGAAGGGTGCTACATCGTCGACCGTCGCAGCCAATCCGTCGAGGAATCAGTCAACCAACTGACAGATCATCTCTTCACTTTCTGCAACAAAACCCGGAGACAGCGAATCAACCAGCGCAATCGAGTAGAACGGTTGAGTCCACTGTTGGACTGGAAAAACCTCGGAATCGAGTATTCCAAAGCGAGGCAACTGGCAATCCGGCGGGCCTACCCGGATGCATTCTACGGACCTGACGGGGTCAACGGTGTGGAGGACGACTGGGAATTTGGAGGGTCTAGCTTGGGTCTCGGCGCGGAACGCATGGGGGTTCCTAGTGTACCCGCCAGCCCGAGGTTCAGGGGTACTGCCACTCCCGGTGACATTGGTACCTTGACAGAAGAGGTGAGTGGAGATCCCTATTCCGAACCTGGCTGTAACCGGTCCCGCATAGATGCAAGGGCTTGTCACGAGCGATTACCGTGGAGCGCACCAATGGCCGACCTCGGCAGAAGACGAAGAAGATGGTTATCCCTTGTCTGCACTTTGGTTCCCTTCGACGTTGGACTTCCATTGATTTGTTGTTTTTCAGCCCGCTGGTTATGAAGGTCCGTTCCAGGGCCAGTTCTGTAATGTCTGGCGCAAGCACCCCCGGCGGTGGCAAGTTTAACACCTTGAGCGAGGTTGATCTGCGAAGGGCAGACGCTGCCCTCCAGAACGTTGATTATCACGATGATGAAGAGGAGAAATGAGACCGCATGCAACACTAATAGCCATATCCATACTCAAATACTTCTCCTACCAAGCGTTTTTTTGTCACGCGTCTAGATGAAATTACAAATCCTCGTGTAACCTTCTCCTTCAGGGCTTGGGTTTGGTGCCAAACCCCCTGAAGGTCGTTCCATCGTCTGAATCATCGTCATCAACGACCACCCCCATCCGTTTTGTTTGACCTTGTTGGACCCTGGACTTTCTTGAGCTGCCGGCGGACCGTAATGTTTCCGTGCCTTCGTCTCGATCGTCGCCTTCGCAGTGTTTAGTTACCTCGGCAGCTTCCTCATCTTCCGAGCTAAGGAACAACGGCTCGGAGGCCTTCTCCTGCCTAGAACCCTGGGGTTTTCCCTTCGTGGTCCGCGTGGACGACTTTGTCGGAGGTTTAACCATAAATTGATCTTCGTCATCCGAATCCTCGATTGGTAGTTGTAGTGTCCGGGCTTTAGATGATGCTTGGGAGTGCCCCAAGAACTCATCGGCCTGTTCCGGGTCTGGATCATCTTTCCAGTACGCTGCAAGAAAGATTAGCGACTGGTTCGTAGGTTGATGAGTGTGTATAACTTTCGCACCAGGTCCTACTCCGTAATCATTCCCTTGATTCATTACCAATTCAACGACAGGTCGTCGACGAGGATCGGTTTTCTGTCGCACATCAGCCCAATGGCACAATACCGGACAAATACAAAAGAAACATACCCTGCGGAATTTTTTGAAATCTGGCTTTCCCTCCCAATCAATTCTACCAGTTCTCAAGGTTCCCCTTCCAACTGATTCGCCCTTCTTGTAGACGTCCAATTCCATCACCAGCATGAAGTTCCCTCTCACGTCGTGTTCATCGTCGAGCCCATCCAGTAGGTCCCATTCCTGTTCTTTAACTTCTCGCTCGATATCCGGCTTTGAGATTCTCAGATTGTTGAACTCCCGGTCAAATGAGTCTTCGTTCCTCCTCCCCTTCTTCATCGATGCAAGTGCGGTTAAGAAGCTATTATCCGTGTCTGGCTCCCCAAAGTTGGCCCCGCAATGCATTGAAGTTTGTGAATCGTGTGGATGGGCCTCGGTAACGCTCCTGGGGGCTTTGTCCACCGCACGTCGTTTCGGTGGTCGAGCAAAGTTTTCATGTTCCGTTGAAGTTGAGGATACAGGGACACCCTCTGCGTCTTCCGTACCCGCCCGCCTCTTTGTTCCTCGACTCTCCACGACTGCACGGCTCTGGCTCGCTTCGTCTCCCTGACTCGGTGAACCGTCAGTTGGTATTGGCGAAGGCTGAGGATGAGATTCTTGCATAGCATCCAAACTTTCGGAAGGTAGGCTCAAAGTGAGGCGGTCCGGATCGCTCTCCTCAAAAAGGGCCTTGAACTTCTTCAGAGGAGGCTCTACGTCCGGAGTGCCTAATTCGCCTATCGATTGTAACACGGACTCCGGTATAGCTGTCCCAGCTCTCCGTTTCAGGGGACGTGAGGGGCGTGGCAAAAGCGGGATCTGCGAATCTCCAGTGTGAGGTATGGTTAAAACGCACGAAAGTTTTCCCCACATACATTCATATCGATCCCAATTGGTGGCGCAGAATCTTCCCTTACACAATGGCTCTCATCTAGGGTACCCGAATCATCTGTTATAGGAGGTACTGAACCACCTTTAACTCGGCGAGTGAGAACCTGAGGCACAACAGTTATCGCAGTTCATGATACACAAAACTGAACCTACACGTCGGACTTGCGGAGGCTCGACTCCCGAGGAACGTTCTCGATCGAGTGATTGATGGGCAGATGGTGTCATACGTCGAGTTAACTTCTTGGGCCCCAGTGAACCCTCAACTTGCTCTTGGAGTGAATCTCCGTGATGCGACTGAGAAGGTGCTTCAACTACCCGTCCTCCTGTAGCACGTAACATCAAACTACGAACGGAGATATACCAACGGAAGTTGGTAAATACCTGGAGAGTAGCTTAGAACGGAGGGCTCTCCAACAACGACAGTTTCTAGAACCTTTTCTCGGCTGTAGAACGTTACTTCGAACCTTTTGAGATCGTTCAGCACGAGGAATAAAAGAGGATGAGCTGACACAGACGATTTCGCTTCATCGATTAGTTCATTCCAGGCGTCTGGAGTAACACTTGCTTTCACTTCATCGTCAACGACGATCACCTTCCTCTTGTCTTTACCTGCAGACAGTCTACGGTGGAGCCGCATCCTTCCTGAATCCACCGGAAAGAGCTCGTATCCGCCACCAGACGTTGATATGACAGACTGAAAGTCTTCCACGTTTTCGGAATTGCAGGTGAAAATAATGAAGCGATAGTCATCAAGGATCCCGCGCCGGGTTGCACCAGCAATCCAGACATCTATCGAGCTTAACGTGGATGGGAGAGCAGCTGAGACCGTTGGCAAGTAAGAGGAGGTATCGGGTAGTTCGAAGTGCCGTTCCAGGAGGGAGCTCGGGCTACCTTCGGTTCCTCTGCGGATCACGTCCGTGAGCCACTTGGGGGTGACCACTTTAGACTTGAGCAGAGAGAGCACGCAGGAAGGTGTAAGGGTGAGTTCCTGAACGATGTCATGTGTCACTTCTGGGTATGACGAGTGGATCACATGAATGCCTTAATAGATATTGATCAACGATAGAGCGGTGGATCCCAAACCAAACCAAATACATACCAATGTTCGCGCAGGACTTTTTGTCTACCGCAGAAGTTGCAGGGCTTCTACAGCAAAGTTGATACCAAGAGATCCTAGAAGAGAAACATGCTCAGTTGCGATCGGTTTTCGAGGTTCCTTGGTAACGAACACAACGGTGATACCCCCAACCAAGTGGATCGCGTCTCCGTCCCAAAGCTCAGTACTCGACGAAGTATCAAGCGTAATGAGATTGATTCCCCGTTGTATTGTGATAGGCTTGTTGCGTGGATTGTGCAGGCGTGCTTTTGGTTTGAACGTTGGATCATCCTGAACCAAATTGAGAATGAACATTGAGAGGATAAAACACGGTCGACTCACGACGCGGGAGATAGGAAATTCAGACAGTGTGAACGTCACATGCTCTCTGGAAATCTTCCTGCTTGAGATTAGGAGGTCTGCATCCTTCCTACCCAATGCATAGCGCTTTCCGGGCATCAGAAGCTTGGATTCTAGATGACGGCTGATGGGTGAGATACACGATGCATGAACTCCCAAACTCACTTTCCGTGCTAGAGTCTTGTCCCTCATCTCCGTCAAATGGCCCGCTTACGACCCACATGAGTGTTTGAGACACGTCCAGTCACAGACGCGTGACGCACGTGCAGAAGCAGCACTAATGAGATCACGTTCACGCCAAAGGGGTGGTTGATTCAACTACTTAGTAGGATCGTATCCAGTATAATATACACATAACATTAGAAATTACAGAAGTGGCTAAGATTCCGATGGTTGCTGGGATTCTGCCGGTTCCTCGGGTTGTTGGAGTGGATGGGCTGGTCCCTGATATGGCTGTTGCCATTGGAGTGGTGCGCGGTAGTGCGATGGGTCATGCACAAAACCGGGCGGTGGGTACATTGGAAGTCCCTGTGGAAGATATCCCGCGTAGGGGTAAGGCGACACGTGTGACTGATACTGGTACGAGTACGCCCCAGCGCTGTAAGGGTTGATTGTAGGAGGTGCATATGGGAGTCCAGCCGGTTGGACGACGGTGGACGGCTGAGCCGATGCGGGAACAGGTACAGGAGTTGCGCTACCTGACCCAGACGGGACATCACCGAAGTTCACGATGGCCTGTGACGATAGAGCTGCGGCCCGTCAGGTCTCCATATCTGCGAGTTGGCCAGATGAACGTACAAGAGGTGTCGGCCCCAGGCTCAGTTGGCTTTTGACCTACGGCCCGGTCTGTGCTACCGAACACTATCGCACCCCACTTGAACTCCCTCTTGACCCCCCGGTCCCACAGAACCTCAACAGACTTAGTCTCGTCGATTACTCGCAGTAATGACACTTCAAAGACCCCGGAGCTCACTCGGACTTTGATTCTGGACATCATGGGGAGAAGATGAAGCTCGTTGCGAATCTTGTCTCGTTTGTGAGCCTTCTTCGCCTCGATTAAAGCCTGCAGAGGCGGTTAGTGGGATGTCAATGAAAAAGTGTGCGGAAACTGACAGGATTGTGCTGGGGACACAAGAGCTGGACATCTAGTTTGCGGATGGTTTTTAGGACCTCAGGGTTGTTTGTGGAGGGGCCGGAATCGGAATTTCCGTCCACAGACTGCACCAGAATGACCTCCTTTTCGACCTCCTGCAAGATCTCGTAGCTTACACCTTGTTCTGCCCCGTCCCTAGCACACATAATGTGAAAGGCCTTGGAACACTTGCCCTTTGTACATTGTATGGGCGCGCCGTGTGCCTTGTGACGCGGTTTTAAGCAAGCGGAACATTTCTGGCACAGGATCTCCATTAATATGACGACTGGGAATGCCCTGTGAACCTACCAAATTCCACCTGTCTTTCACAATGCCATCCACACCAAAAACCGCCCTCGTTTTGTGGGGAAAGGCGCCTGATGATGGATGATCGGCCTCGTAATCGTCGACCCAGGTCTCCGGGATGACGCTAGCACAATGTTCGTGGGCCATCTTTGGCGTGGAAGCTGTCGATAGGGGGTCGTAGACAGGTAGCAGGTCGTTCGTATCTTCGGATACACATAAGCAACAAGGGAATGTTTCCTTCAGCATCGGTCCAATTTTTAGCGTGATAGATAATTTAGGAACACTGGGCTTTGACGTGGCCGCAACCTGTGTACCCTTGACTTTGGCCACCTTCATCTTCTTTCCCTTGGGTTCGACAGTGAATTCTTCATGTTTGCGCTTCCGGGACTTCGTCTTCTGGTTGTCTATGGCCACCGTATCATGTGTTGTCTGCGAATGTTCGAGGCGCTCGCGCTCGCGATCCAACAATAATTGGTCGACGTCAATACGCACGCTACACAACTTGTGAGAGAAAGTAACCACGCGATACTCTAGACGAACCTAAAGTCGACACAGTTGCATGCCTTCGCTTTACGGCCGAGTTCTATCCAACTTTCGAGTGCAAAGTTGACGCTCTCAGCACAGTTTAGACCAAGGTTAAAACCAGCATGGTATCCGCGGGGATATGTAATCACAAACTCGCCAGCATGCTGAACAAGGGTGTTGGGCCGGCACGATGACTGCGATAGAACGCTCGGAGAGGCGAAAAAAGATTTGTGTCGTAGAAACTGCGCGCAAGATGACGCATCCTTGGGGAAGTAACCTGGCTTCGCAGTTAGATACACATCGAGATAGGTAACGAATGAGACACGAACTTCTGAAGGTCTGTTCTAAAGCACTTGCTCTGCCCTGCGGGACTGCGTACCAGAATTTTGGGGCCCCAAAGTGGATGTAGTTGATGCTGAAGAGGTCCATGTCTTCGACGTGCCAAGCGAACGTCGCCCTCCACATCCCAAAGTAGAGGTATGGGGTATTGACACCTGGTAAGCCTTTGTCCGAGCTGGGTAAAAGCCGCGACAAAGCGGAAGGAAGGTGGCCGACGTTCCAACATGTATTGGTATCGCCAAAAAGCGTGCCTGCAACCGGGTTTCATAACTGGTCATTACGGATGTTGTGAACGGAGGTACCTTGCATGTCAGCCCCATACCAGGCAGGTTTACCCAACCCACAGTTACGCCAGTATTGCCGTTCCAGTTCCTTGCAGAACTCCGGGGTGTAATCGTCCGGCTGGGTGTTCGGAGGCAACCAATTTGTCTTGATATTAAAAGACTCAAGGAAGGCAGCATCTTGAGCCGCCTTTTCCGCAATGCTGGCTTCCTTCTCCTCTCGAGTTGGGACACGCCGCCCCTTTCTTTTGGGCTCGTGGACCTCTGGAACAGGTGTAATCCCTAAAGTAGAGAGGTCTTCTGGTTGCAGGCAGTCGCGGACGACGTTAGAGATTCCATCCTGGAGCATTGGGTCATCGCGATCGTGATTGTGGTTTACGAAAGGTGTGACATTGCGGGAGGTTGTGGGTTCCCGAAGGGTGGACTTTTGTCTTGTCTTGCGTGGAGGCTTTGTTCTTCCCTCGCCGCGTGGATGGTAGAGTCCAGTTCCGTTGGCACTTGGAGCACGGAACTCGTCCCGTGCGCACAACTCAGCCCAATCGCGCATGCTCATGGTCTTGCGTTTTTCCACGTTCTGTTGTCGAAATAACCCGGCACGGCCAATCATTTGTTGTTCGATAGGGTTCTTGATGCTGACTTTTGCCAAGTTGTTCTTGAAGGATGGAAGTGAATTTGACCTTGTCTGACGTGAGTTCGGTTTGTCTGATCACCCAGCAGGTGACTTACCATTCAGCTGGAGGTATTACCTTTACAATACCGCTTCGCATCCCCCAAGCCTCGATGCTGTTCATGTAACCCTCGAAATCCTGGAACTCCTCCATAGTTGGCTTGAAGACAGGGATGCCTCGTTGGGCGAGTGAATCATCTTTGGGGTCAAAGTAGTTTCTTCCGTGGGTGTTTGGGGAATGGTGGGCGTTGTCGGAGCCGTAGAAATGGTCGGGCTGCACGATTACGGGAACTGGTGATGGAGACCGAGAGGGAGTCAGCGAGGGCGTCGAACTTGGGTCTGACATGGTCAAGGGGGACAACGTCCGGGGGCTGTACGGTTCTCGTCGCCTGAGTCGTTGTTGTCGTTGTCGCCGTCGTCGTCGTTGGTGCCCGTGTAGATCTTTCCACGAAGGCAGGTCTGGAGGAGCGCGAAGCGGAATCGAGACTCAGCCACTTTTGGTAGGTACTTCGCTACGGTCACGTGACCACGAAAATCCGGGCGCTTTTCGGCAACGTCTGTCTATTGGTAAAACCGTATAATGATAATGCTTCCAAGTGCGTGATGCAGGCACGATGTACCCCTACTGTCCTTCGATAGCGTTATCGGCCACGTCACCTTCAGCAGTAAGTTGTGGCGGCGATACTCCAGCATCTGATGTAGCCTGCTGCACATTTGGCCCCTTTCCAGGCGGAGGGGGATGGTACACCTTTTCCTAAAGATTGACTTCAGTGATAGAACGAGGGAGAATCTGAGAGTCGCGTCGCACCTTCTTCTTCTTCTTCTTGGTCTCCGGTTTCGCGTTGGGATCTGGGTACGCTGCCGCTGTCATCGCCTGCCATTCGGGATCGTTCTTGTAGGCATCTTGAATTGGGGCCAGCAGACTGATGATCGCATCTGCCACCGCCCCTTTCAAATCTTTCGGATGTAGCTCCTTCTTCGAGAAGTCGTCCTCGATCTCCTGGTAAGTTTCGTAGTGCAACGGGCCGCCAAATTTTTCTGGACGAACTACGCTGAATAGCGTGCCCTCCGGGGCGTCTTGGGATCCAAGCGGAAGTTGGTTCGCGGTCGCTTGCTTTATCGCTTCCCCATCCAAACCTTGTCTCCTTTCTAATCGCAGCTGGTTGATGGGCATTAGAACGGCTTTTACGAAGGCCAAAACACCATTATCTGGGTTTCCTTCCTCGCAGAACGCAGACCTGATTTTTTTGCGAACGACATCTGGTGGATCCAGGAAGTCAATCTTGGAGCTGGGATCTGATGCGGACATCTTTCCTCCCCCAAGACCAGGGACCATGGTATTCATGAGATGAGCGCGTTTCGCATAACCCAATCGTGGAAGGAATTCCTCGGCGAATATGAAGATTTTACGCTGAGATCTCGGTCAGAGAAGTGCAACAAGCTTGGGAACTATGAGAATACCTGATCCACACCCCCAAACTGGAAATCACAACCCAGGTATTGCTCGTCCAATGCTTGCATCCCGGGGTATAAAAGTCCACTTAAGAGCGGGCTATCCACCTGTTTTACCACCTCAGCGCCAGCCCTCTTTGCGTCGTGTTCATTGACGATCGAGCAGAGCCTGAAATTGTCGAGGGAATACTCCTTCGTTAATTGGTAAGAGGATCCCTCCACGAATTTCAGGTTACTGGTGGGTACGCCAATCGAGTCGAAGACTGTAATGAGAATGCGCTTGTAGTATTTCGTACGCTGCGCGACGAGATCCAAAGGAGCCTTGAGATTGTCCAGGAATGCGTGTATATCTGATCGCGTATGCCTTTAGTTCTATTTTGTATTGGACAGTGGTCATAGCATACCTGCGAGTAAGATCGTAACCTATATGCGACTCAGATGACGATGACCTGCATGGTGAATGAAATCGCGGGACTCACCTCGACGCCGGCCCTTAGAAAGTCGGCAATCTTGGTTAAGGGCACAAAATATCCAACATGGGCTGGTCACAAGACACTTATTGACCACAATTAACTTTGACAGCGAGTGAGTACGAACGTTTTCCTGTCGGTGCGGTTCCTGCAACGCTTGTTAGGATTCGACCACCGCGAACCACCGATCAAATAACTGACCCCAGTAGCATTTCGGCGTCCTGCCCTCTGCGAGGATGGTCTTGATGGCATCTGCACCGAGGACCTCCTGGAGCCTTCGGGTGATGAGCTCGTAGCGTTCCTCCGCTGTGCCGGTCATCTTTGTTCACGAGCCGAGTCAGAGTGAACACAATCCCACCTATGTATCTTGGACACGCTGAAATTTACCCACGTTCGCAACGTCTCGTCAACCATGACCTTCTCTGTTGGAAACCCAGTAAATACGGCCCTCGTGCTTTACATCATCTATCGCGTGAATACCGTTCTCTTTCCGTCCATAAAACCACCCACCGCGATTCCGCACGACTTCCGAGATGGTTATTCATGGATGCCTAAGTCACACCCACCGACGATGCTTTACAAGGTACCTACATTTACCCTGCTCTGGCTCATCGCATTTACTGTCCCATATTAGACATACACACCAAAGGCTTTGTTGCCGTTCAACGGGGTGAACGGTCAGAGAATACTTCTCGCTATCAATGGAATCGTCTTCGACGTCAGCCGAGGGCGCAACTTTTATGGACCAGGTATGCAATCACTCCCTCCTATGGAAGGGCTCAACTTACATCGATTCAAGAGGGAATGTACGCCAACTTTGCCGGCAGAGATGCTTCGCGAGGAATGGCCAAACAATCATTCGACGAAGGTTCGCTTAGTCCCACCGGGTGGTTCCATGCTAACGATTGGCGTTCAGAGATGCTCACAGACATTGACCAACCTCTGGACAAACTACAAGACTTGACGCCCTCAGAGATGTACGTGCTCTGATCTTCAGCAATTCCTCACGCTTACATGTCGTGCCTTTGGCAGAGAGAACATGAATGGTGGGTCTGACGGTTCTTCCCTTGATGTTTCTCCATTTCTAACGTCCCTCAAGGGTGGATCGACCACTTTAGCAGCAAGTACACTGTTTGCGGGAGGTTGGTGAACGAGGATGAGGTGTGACGAATGTCCCTCGCGCATTTGGACATGTTTTCTGTTGCACGCACCATAGATAGTACTCCCATCTTCGCTACACCCAATTGGCGTGATCGCTTATTATTGATGTCGCCCGCTTCCTCTCGACCACCGTCCGAGCGAACCCAGCCGCGAAAAGATGAGCAAGATGGAAAGGAAGACTTGTTCGCCACCCTTTTCTCACCGCCCACACCACCTGCTTCGCCGCTTCCTGCACCAGCGTTCGGTGCCGCTACAGCCATTTCAAGCACGGAACCGCAGTCATCGATACACTCCAGAAAATTTTCCACCTCATCCTGGGAGTTTGGGTCCTTTGTATCTGTTCCAGCGACAGACGACCCACTTTACGCAAACAAACAACCGGCGTTCTCTCCCATTTCGCCGACAAGTGGCCTCGAGTTCTTTGATCAGTTCACCGACCACGCTGCCAAGTCCAATGCTCAAAAGAGACAAGTTCTAGATGAACTTCTTCTACACGAGGATGATCCGCTGTACTGGGTGAACGACACCAGTGAACCCGCTCCTCCAGGCCTGGACACGCTCGAGATTGGCGTCGAGCGACTGTCGTTTTCTCACTCGCCAGTACCCCCGATCCCTGAGGAACCCAGCCCATCAGACCTTCAGGGGGGAGGAAGAGCACCAGGCAGGTACGTGAATGAGTTTTAAAAGCCGAACGCTGCCTAAGTGCTATCTCCATCCACCCAGCCCGACGCTTATCGATTTCAACACGCCACCAGAACATACAACCCCATCATCCGCAATCCCCGTGCGTAACATGAACCACCCAACTCCAGATTCAACGGTGGACGCACCTGGCTCGCGGAATCCGGTGTCCGGTTCCTTGACTTCCCGTTGGTTCTCCTCTCTCCGTCCGCTCGATCGAAAGTTATCTTTTACGGACGCCACTTCCGTAACCGGTTTCTTCGAGCCCCCTGGACCATTCCACCCTCCTCGTCAGGCTTCCGTATCTTCTTCGGTCCAGTCTTCGCCGATGAAAGCTCCATCGCGACCTCTCCCTGAGCTAACCCACGGAACTCCCTTCGCGTCCCAGACATATATACCTCCAACTGGCGCCCCAGGGTTCGAAGGAGATCGAGCTTGGAACAAATCTCATTTTGAGTTCGACCCAGAGAACAAGGTATCACGAAAGAGCGTCATCCTGAAAGGCAGGAAAGAGGTTACTTCTGTCGCCCTTACACCTTCCCTTGCGGATCTAGTAAGCTGGTCGCCATCAGGTCTGGAAAACTCTGAACTTTGACATCCGTAGATCCGACCCTATCTGCCCCCAATACCCCGGCTGTCGGGGTCATGGTCTTTGCTGTATAGTCTAGATCAGCATGGGATTTCCCTCAACACCCTCTACGCCCGTTGCTCGACCCACCTCGGTGGTTCGTTAATCGTCGTCAAAGATTCGGAGGACACTCTATTTGGCGCTTGGATAGGCGAGAGTGTTCACCAGTCTAAAGGCGCATACTATGGGTCAGGAGAATCGTACGTATTGTAAAGACATGTCCTATATCCAGAGACTTACAACGCCCGTCCTGTTTCAGCTTCCTCTGGAAATTCAAGGACACCGTACGTGTGTACAAATGGACGGGAATGAATGACTACGTGGCGCTCTGCGAACCTGAACATCTATCTTTTGGCGGAGGGCAAGTTATTTAATTGTCGACCAACGCATGAAACTCTCGCTCATACATCGCTCCAGCGACGGAAAGTATGGGCTATACTTGGACGCTACGCTCCTTGATGGTTCTTCCGCCTGGTGCCCCACTTTCGCAAACGAGCCGCTATGCTCAGATATGGGTCACAAGCAAGGCGATACCATCACATTCGAGTGCGTTGGACTAGAGGTATGGGGAGTTGGGCGGTGATGGGATTTCCTACCGATTTTATGTTGTGCAACGATTTAATTAGTACCGCAAACACGGAGCACCACTTGGTAGTGTGTAGCTTATTACGGTTGAGGAATCAAACAACCTTGTGTTCCTCGACATGGGCATGTGCCTCCAGCGGCTCCTCTTCCTCGAGCTCGGACAAGGTTCGGCTGGTGCCACCACCGTACCATAACTCGTGGTAGTTTCTACTTGCAGCAGTTCCCTTTTCCCCACTCCTCGCGGGACAAGACAACCTCTCGGATCAAAATTAGGATCCATTTTGATCGGCCACATTCCGCACATTCGCGCATTCAAGGAGACTCGCCCAGTTCCGTATACTACTGTGCAGTGTATCAAGGTTGTCTAAAAGTAGAACCACATGTTCTGAAGGATTCAACATCGAATGATTCCTCTCTCAAACTACTGGCGTCTTCCTTCCACACGTGCGAACGGGAACCCTCTCCAAATCGCCAGCCCATGCCTAACATCACCAAACTTTCGCCGTCGCGTATCCACCACTCCACCCTCATCTACACCATCACGCTATGCGCGCGCCTCAGGCACAGCCGAGACGAGACTGAACGGAGCGAGAGCATCGGCGCGTTCCGCTCGTAGGCGGGCCGCCTGATGTGATGACAGTAGTGACCCCCTACCAGTTCTTCCGGCCGTCTGGCATTCATCGGAAAAGTCCTTTTCCGCGGGCGGTGCGGGTGGCTTCCAGGGGACGACCCTTCCGTACACCGTTCGTGTGATGTTGGCCCTCATCACTTCTCACGGTCGCTAGCGGGCTATGTGCGACTGGGTTCCGCGGCCGCAGGGGAGGGAGATGAGGAGGCCGCCGAGGGAGGTCGGTCATTCGAATAGTGAACATTACTTGTTCTCTCCTCGGCGTGTCTCCCAGATCTCAACACGGGTGAACGCACGGTATTGCGCGTGGCGAGCAGATAAGCGGGCTCACATTGGTACGGCACAACAACTTGACAGAAAACTATGGTACCCCGCCCCTCGACAGCTAGGAAGTCCTAAACGTCTGCAAGGAAATATCACCTGTTGTGTTCATGTGGTCCCCTCCCCTCCAAAACACGATAGATCCTGTTGATTGAGTAATGACCCCCTGTGATATCCCATCAGGAAGTGCCGCAGCGCGTCGGATATTCAGAAGGATCCGGCAACAGATCAGACTGTGAAAGACTCGGGTGATTCTTTGACAACAATTTAGAGGACGTTCGGTGTACGATAACTCGCAGAACTCACGTATTGAGTGAATCAAGGTATTCCGGCTGTGAAGGTTATCGTGAGTCTAGGTCAAAATAGATTCTCTGGAGTAAATACTGGAGCGGTCCTCAATATGAGAAGGTTGCCCAGTGAAAGTCCTACAAAATCTTTAACACTTGCTCGGACGATGAGGAGGTCCTTCTCGCACCGAACAAGACCAAGAAGAAGGCCACGCCTGGTAGTGATGGGTCAAGGGGTCAAAGGGCGTGACTTGTTATCGGCGGGGGGGCTCACTGTCTCGATATAGCGTTCGCACCATCCGGGTGCTCGTACGGACTACAGCGTGGCATGTTACCCCCGACACCTTCAAACGGCATGCGCATCTCACTCACAAGTTCTGAAAAACTTCCACGATGTCAAAAGGACAATAACTGTTCCAGAAGCGTTTGTATCATACGTCCCGGGTTCCAGAGTATGTGAGACCCACCAAGTTCTAAAAGGAGTAACATGAAGAAGTTGTAGAAAAGTATCTTGCTGCCATCAACGAGATAACATCCTGGAAGACCGAGCACAGGAGGTGGTCCGTCTGTGGCATATCGTGAGCCAAAACCTGTCAGGTAGAGATGCTTCGATAACACACAGACAACATATTTTATAGAGAGATAGACAACAACTGAGCCCGCAACCGCAATAGCCTGAGAACCCGTTACGCCTGCGGAAAATGCGTCCAAGGTGAAGGATAACTCACACCGTAGAGCCCAAGGAGTGGGTACAAGATTTTGCGGGAGTTTCCATAGATAGCGCTGGTTCGGAGGATTAGGATAGCTATCTTGGGGGAAAACGAAGATCAATATGGGAAGGTAATAGATCGTGAGGGATCCCAATGACCTTCCGAGACGAACATCCCGAAGAACGTCGAAACTAGATAAGGTTGGTTAATAGAGGGGTAGTTGTTTGGATGGAAAGGCCTTGCCGCTAGCCGCCTTGTACAACCTCGTGCACAACTAAAGGAGTGTGTTGACGTCAAGCCAAAGGAGTGAAGATCCGGTGCACCGTACCTCAATCGCGATGTCAGGACCGAGGTACACTAGCAGAAAGGTCAAGGGTCGGAGGTAAAGATGCTTGAGTTGCAGACGTACCAGTGACAGCCAAAGGTGTATCGGCATATGGGCCAAGCCTCGAGAGGAGGTAGAGGACCTTGATGAGATTCCACTTGCTCCCCCAGATGTACTTCACCTGAAGTCTTGTCAGCATGGCAGTGCGCGGGGACGAGTTGAATTTGACTGACCTCGTCGAAAAAAACACAAGCCCAGTCCATAACCTTGATCGCGACAGGGTTAACGGGATGAAAACTACCGACGGACAGAGACTCGCTCACCAGAAGCGTCACACTGACAACTGGGTGGATGTTGAGTTTTATGGGGGAAAGTGTGATGATGTCGGGAGATTGTACCGTGAATGTACTGTATAAGTTCACCGGAGTTCGTTTTAGCTTATAAGAGTCAGACGAGCTCCCTTCGCATAGCAGACTCACCCGGACATGCTGGAGATGATCGAGGGCCACGGTGACCTCCTCGACAGTAAGTTCAGCCATCCAGGTGATGGGAGAAGTTTAACACGGAGAAGGGTGTACAAAACACATTGACCCTGATATAATATGTGAGAGAGGGAACGTGAAAAACCTCCGCGGCCTGTCTGGGGGCCGGCTTGGCTCGAGCGGAAGTTTCGCATGATCCGTGTTCCTCATTGTACAGCGCAACCCGGCGAGCGAGCCGCCGTCACAAACAACGCAGTGAAGTAAATATCACCTCGGCACCAGTTCGCATGGCCATGACTGTGCTTGAACGGAGGTGGGGGGTTTCCCTTCAATACGGTGGTTTTCGATGTGCGCATAGCTTACCATCCATCTGTTCGACAAACAGACGCAAATACGCGCTAGGGAGCGAAGCCGGCTAGCGAATCATTATCACATCACCGTAATGTCTTGTTTCGGGAGACGGGCATGGGATCCGAAGGGCAAGGTAAGTTCTCCCTAAGCAACCCAAGGTGGTGGGAAAGAACAAATAGACCTCCCCTAGCATTGCTACGTCACCGGTGGCAGCACCGGACTTGGCTTGGCGCTTTCGATACTCCTTGCCCAACAGGGCGCAGACGTGTCAATCGTCGCACGTAATGAGAAAAACCTCAAAGCCGCGATTGAGAAGTTAAAGGTACGCGTTTTCGCCTCTCGCAGTGGTCGACAAACCCGCTCACTGAGTCTCTCCAGGCCGCTCGTCAATCTGACGACCAGAAGTTGGCCCACTACTCTTACTCCTTGACTTCCGCAAAGGAATCCCAGCAGGCTCTCCAGGCGGTGATTGCTGGCCACAATGGAGAAGCCCCGGATGCTGTATTCCTCTGCGCCGGGGGCTCCAAACCAAAGTTCTTCGTCGAAATGTCTGAGGAGGAACTCGTTCAGGGAATGGACATGGGATACTGGGTGCAAGCTTGGACTGCATGGGTACGTACGTTCATGATCTGAGAAGGGCGGACCTGATGATGCGAAATAGGCCGCAAGCAAAGAGATGGCTAGGACACGTAAAAAGGGCAAAATTTGCTTTGTCTCATCAACTCTTGGATACATGTCCTTGATTGGCTACGCCTCCTACTCTCCTGCAAAACACGCTCTCCGCGGTCTCGCAGACACGCTCCGCTTTGAACTCCAACTCTACAACATAGACGTGCAGATTTTCTTCCCATGCACCATGTTCACGCCAGGATACGAGGAGGAGAACAAGACGAAGCCCAAGATCACTCTGAAGCTAGAGGAGTCCGATGGGGGTTTGACGTCTGAGCAAGCCGCTCAATGTATGCTTGCGGGTTCGTTGGCTTCCCTGCTTTCCTTATCGTTATTTAAACTAATACTGACGTAACCTAGGTATCAAAAATCACCATAGCCACATAACTGGCGATTGGATCACTGCAGTTTTTCGTGCCGCCACAAAAGGAGCCTCCCCGGGCCGTTTCTTCCTTAAAGATTGGGCCCTGAACGTCCTTGGATGCGTAGGTCAAGCGAGCAAATACACCAGTTCTTGACCTAACGATATTACCCCGCAGATCGCGTTGCCCATATGGAGAATGACCGTGGATAAGGAGATCAACGGCCATACTGCTGAACATAAGACGTACCTGGAGGAACGAGGATTATGGGCTTGAAGATTTTCCTCTTGACATTGTTATCCGCTTTTTGCCTGACGCTTTACCGTTTGCTGGGATTCCTTCAGTCACACCGAGTTATTTCTTCCAAATCATACATGATTTGAGGTTTAGGCAGCTTCAAAGACCCACCAGCGATCACTGCCAACTCCATTGCTGGCCCACCTTCTGATTCAATCCGTTCTGTAGTCTGACGGAACTTCACGAAGTCCGACTTGGGTTTGGGGCCTCTTTTGTGAACGTTCAACGGCGGTTGCAACAGATTCATTGAACTACCCAATGGCGAGACAAGATCTATCACAATGATTTCCGCCTCTCCAACGCAACCCATCCCTTTTTCAGCCCCATCTTCTCGATCACGGATTTGGGCATACAGTACACAGGGTCTATATCATCAAGCCCGGGGTAGCCAAGAAGTGATAATCCTAGAGAAGGACGTTACAAGTCTGGATCCTTCCTGAGCTGCTAGGTCAACCAACCTGCTACACCGAACAACGTGTGAAAAATGTCCACCATGTTGTTGGGTCGATCGGATATGCCTCCGTTATCGGGATCCTATTGGCCCAAACGGCCACGAGTCAACTTTCTCCGAGGAACAAGGGTCACCTGGGAGGGACGGACCTGAGCTGAGAGAATGAACTCGGAAAGCTTTTCCGAATCGATCCAGTTGAGCTTGTTAAGGATGGATAATGCCGAGAGAACCCAGAAGCTATAGCAAACCTAGGGGCCATTCAGGCATCAGATGTTTCGAGAAAGGGAGCCCGAACTCACATCTTCCTTTTTCTCCGGTCGTCCATTCAGGCCGCCGTTGGCAAGCTGCCGCTCGGCCAACCACCAGCTGAGAGTTTGGTAGTCGACCTCGTCCAGCCGATCTAATATGGCCAACGCTCCGACACACACAAACACTGCGGGGTTATCGGTATCGGAAGCAAGGTCCGGGGTGGAGCACAAGGATGTGCCTACCTTGGGCAGCATGACTCTCAGCGCCAATGGAACTGCCATATCCTCCGTCGAAGTTCTTACACTGACGGATATAAGACACCGTCCTTTCCACATTGAGCTTGCCCAGGTGACCAAGCAATGATAACGCAGCCACCCCGCAGTACAGAAACCTCGTGTCCGTCTCTCCAAATTTATCCCCAGCAAAAACCCCTGAAGGCTGCTGAAGAGATAGGATGACTAGGCAAGTAGGTCAATGCGGGTCGAGTGGCGATGGTCCGCGAAAGCTCAGATACTCACAATCGACGACTCGGGGAACGTTCAGCCTGTCCAAGGCATCATGAATGATTAAGATTTGGATTGCGCTCAAGGTTGGGTGTAGGTGGGCATCGTGGTCGGGATGACTTCCGAATGCGCCTGGAGGCAGAGCGTCAACGGGGGCGCAGGCGAAGTCAGGGAGACGTAAGAGTGTAACCTGCTTCCTCGTCCCAACAACTCATGACAAAATCAATCACTTCCTCTCTATCAAGGGCATCTTTCCTGTTCATGACGCACAGGGCAGTGAGTCCCCAGTAGACCGCATTCAAGCGCAGATGGGCGGTCATATGATAGACAAGGTCATCTTTGTTCTGTTCTCTCTCCAGTCAAAAAATGTGAGGAAATCAAGATTTGTTTGTGGCGGACGGACATCTCCCAGAGACTGGATGTAAGACACATGTCGCTCCACGAGCAGAGTTGAAGCCATCGTCGCCCGTCGTCGTTGCGCACCTCGGATTGAAGGACAGCCGTAGGCCGTGGGAGTCAACGCAAAATGCAAGTCACGTGATGCGATGACTGCAATTTCCTAAAAAGGAAACATGACCCCGCTCCTCACCTTTCTTCTTCCTCCGACTCCCGACGCAGCAGTGACCCATTCTCAGCCCGACACCGACATCTCCACCTTTGCTGGGGCGATCAAGAGCACAGGAGAGGCACAGGTCCTCTGTTTGTTTCCCCCTTTGCAGGTACCCAAAAAGTCAAGCCGTGTCATTCCTTTGTTTCTTTGTGCTGCAAGTGGAATTCCAATTCCCACGGAGTTTTGGATTTTCGGGCCACAGAGACCCGTTATAAATTTGCCCTCCCCAGACGTCCCTCCCCTCTTCCATACCGCCGCCACCACTCCCCGCCCTACGTCTTTTTCCCGGACTCCCGCCTACCGCCAAAGACCTTTGTAATCGACCGTGTTCAATCCACCATGTCGTACTTCGCCTCTTGGCTATCAAAGACAATTGGATCTCAATCCATGGTGACTTCCATGTCCAGTCCGTACTCCGAATGCCGTGCTATTTGTTCATTCGAAGAACTAATATATTTCCCCCTTTCAGCTCCAGCATCAACCTGCACCACAACCACCATCCCCCAGCCGTCCACTCTCCAGCAATCTTCTCCAACAGCCCGAAAACGCAAACTCTCTGAGATGCAGGAGAGGCCAGAACCACCCCACTATCCCCGCGAACCTTCACCCGTTCCGACCTTGGTTATTGACGAAGAACAGTCGGTCAAAGTTGAGAGGGCTCAAAAGGAAGGTGTTAAGGTTTGCGATTATGCACTTGAATCGACAAACCCCCCTGTCACCGAGGTTTATCGCTACGCGGTCCTCGATCTCGCCAACTACGATGCTTATCTGCGAAAGCGACACCTTCGTCCATTCGGTACTAGAGGACTAGCGATCAGTCCCACTGGCGGACATGGGAAAATCCTCAGGAGACTATTAGACCTCGGGTGGATCACGGCAGAGGAACGGGAAAGAAACTTTTCCAAATCGGATGAAGATGCGTTGGAGGCGTACGATAACAGCCCGCGCGCCAAATACCCTTGGAAGGCGCCAAAGAATCTCCAGCAACCTTCCCCACTTGATCGACGAGACAACTGGATGGCCCGCTTCCATCCAACACCCCAGGACATTCCCGAGTCGTCGATCTTTTCATCGGTCAGCTACACCGAGGAAGATGAGAACGAGCACCGCCGGAAGCGTGCGAAGCAGGAGGAGGCACGATTGGCTCAGATCACCGCCGAACCTCCCAAGCTCCAGCCTCTGATGAAACACGCACGACGTCAGGGCTTGCTTCGATCCAAGACTCTTGCATCTCTCTTTTGACGACATGGCAGACGACCACCTGTTTATCCTCTATTTAATCCGCTTGACACCCACGCGGCCACCTCTATCACGCGCGCCCACAAGGACTTCACACTCACATCCCGCCGTCACATTAGTGTAGTTTTACCAACAAACCGTTTCTTATGTTTCCTTAGTTCCCTTTTTTATTTTTCTAGAGGGATTCCCAATGTTGTTTGTGTAAATCGTGTTCCAAAATCCTAATTCTTGCACTCCTTCACAGCTGCGTGAAGTTGACTACGTCTGAACCTTGACCATATGCCCCTTGCCAATCGAAACCTGACTGGTGATTCTCTCTCCCAAACCAGTTAATCAGCCTCTCAACCTCTTCTTGGTCCGTAACCACGTCACGAGCTTCTTCTGGGGACTTTGCGACCGCTCCTTGTCCCCAAATCTTGGTCCCGTCTGCACTGAGGAATGTGCCTATGTTCCTGAACGTGAGGCTAATCCTCTCGCCGTTCATGTACCTCTCCTCCTCGGACTTGGTATGCAACGGTCGGTTATTGTGCCTGACGGAGTGCAACCATTTTGCGTTCGTCTCTAGGCCCATGACGAACATCGACCTATCAGGCAGAGGGAACTTCTGGTGTTTCCTAGACTTGTCTTCCTCCGACTCTCCTGCCGAGTCCTTCTTCGTTCGGAGGGTCATGCTTCTGGTTGCCCCTATACTGACGTTCACGATCTTGGAACCGGCGACGACATCGATGGTCTTATCGGAGTGCTCTGAGATGTAGTCCTTCCCAGAACGGTAGTGCTGTATGAGGACGTGGTTGACTGGATGATTCAGGTGTTCCTCGACCGCGGCACGGATCCTGGACACTGTTGGGGAGAACTGGAGGAGAGGGGGAGAGGCGTCGGCTGGATGTCTGTAAATTGGATAACTGTCCGGTAACACATTGGCGAGTCAGATGCAGGGATTTTTCTGCCGAAGATATGATGACCTTCCGTCCTTGTTAATCTCACCCTGTACCGCGACCAGTCGAGGAACCTCTCCCCCTACAAATGCCAATGAAAATCATGAGAAAAATATCCTCGAAATTTAAAATATCCACCACCACACCTCTGTGCAACATGACTTTGAATTGAACCTCTTGCTTCAGCTTCTCCATCCAGTTTTCATCCTCGGGCAGCAAATCTAGAACGAGGCGACTATCGCCCTCGCCAAGGTTATCGGTGTCGACGACAGTGGTAGTGGGAGGCATTAAACGTCCGATTGTACAATACGATATATTCACTCTTCATCTTCGTCAGCACCACCAGCACCTCCCATCGCCACATCCTCTGTGTCCTCTTCCTTCTTCTTCCTCCTCCTTCGTTTAGGAGCCGGAGCACCCCCATCTTCATCATCGCCCGCAGCAGGTTTCTTCCCCTTCGGTGCCCGCCTCTTCCTCTGTTCACCACCCCCATTGTTATCTTCCGCATCAAGGTTGACCGTACCCCCAGCGGACGGGTCAGGCACAGGCTCAACGATCTCCTTCAAGAAATCAAGCATTTCCACCGTCTCGACCGCATGTTTCCTTGTCGGCCAATCCAAAATCGCGTCAAAACGCGCCCGAACCCGCAGCATATATAGGCGAGTGGCTCACAGATGATACGCCTCCACCTTCTTGGACCCTCTCGCAGCCGTGACCTTGTTCGATTCCTCCACCAACATCGCGAGGAACATCTCCAACGCTTTGGCTGTAGAATTTTCAGTAAGAGAGAGCGAGTTGGGCGATTCCAGTGGGGGGGACGCAACATATGACGACCGGGGTGGCTTGAGCGACCTTACCCACTTCCTCATCCTTCTGCATAATCCGTTTGATGCGGGCCTGATATGCAGATCATCAGCTGTGGACTCTGCGGTGGGGTTCAGACGGACAGACCACCGGGAACTTTGTTTGCTTGTTCCTGTTCTTCATAGTTGATAGTCAATGAACAAGGATTACCGTGAGTGAGCCCGAAGGCGGCTCTTGTGCCGTGATCCTCTTTGTCGCGATCGACTTTCCCGAGTGACAATCACCTGCTCCTTCCGATAAAACAAACGACACCATGGCCTCCAGTTTCGACACCGACTGGGACATGGACGCATCCTCTGCCTTGAACCAGACCGAATTTGTGGACAGGGCGAGGAACGCTTCGCCATCTCCACCACCAGAAAAAGATTTCACATTCGCAGACCTTGCCGATGCCCAAGAATTACCTCTCCAGAAACTCATCCGATATTGGATGAACGAGCGACACGCTCCAGATATACTGCCCATCCAAGTAGAACTCCTCGCTGGCATCTTGGATCACATACATAAACAGGTCCGCTGTCCGTCAATCGCTCGTGCGTTGCACATCAAGGAGGCTGACCTCTCTTCGTACAAGCGGACAGTCGTCTACCGTCAACCTTCTGCGAACAGATCCAGGTGCTTCGGAAGATGAACACTTCCGTATCATGCTTGCCCAAACGGAAATCGAACGGGTAAAGTTTGTGGTTAGGTCCTACGTCCGAACGAGACTCTCCAAGGTGTCCTCATATCCACCAGTTCCGTATGCATGAGGTTGATGACCGACTTGTGACAGATAGAAGACTACGCGCGATGGATTCTGGCAGATCCTTTGCTACAGGGAAGATTATCCGAAACGGAACTAAAACACGCACGGGGGTACTTGAAACACTCAAAATCCCCTCTACCCTACACACATTATGACGATTACACAGCTACGCCGACCTGCTAACCACCCATTTTGGGGAATCGGTGTTAAATATACTACCTCAGAATCAACGGTCTCTGGATGAGGAGGTCACGTTCATGCCATCAATGAGTCTGTCCCTCCCTATGTACTCCGGCAACCCTTCCTTGACCTTCTCCTAGTCACCCCTCCAGATAAAACGAAACCTGTCTTCGTACTCGCTCGAAGGGATTGCCAACCAGTATATCTCCCAGAGTAAGTTTAATTCAATCCACCCCTTCCGGGTTTTTCATGTCGTTTCCTTTACAGTGGCACCAAGATGGAAATGCGGAAGGGACAGATATCGTTGACACAGTATCGTGTAATCGAACCCCTCCTCTTCCAGGATCATGTAGAATTAGTGTAGGCATTTATGGTGAATTTTATTGTATGTCGATTCTGATCCAGGATTAATATTATGGCTGCAACGGGGTGACAAGCCGGATCGGAACCACCGCCGTAGCTGGAGCCTGGATGTCTTTTCGAAAGTCGGAACGTGGGTAGGGTCAGGGACTGGGCAGGCCGAGGAGAAGTCCAAGAAGAGCCATCACAGTTAAAATCCACACTACGAGATTTGCTATGGTAACAGCGTTCGACTACGTATGTTGTAAAGTGATACAGAGTAATGCCCACTCTCAAACGTCCCGTATAGGGCCACACGATCATGCCAAGCCCCGCTCGTGCATGCCGCCAGGTCGAACCTATAGAACGACGCCGACTCCTTCACGAGACTGTAGATAGTGAATAAATATCGACCGCCTTCATATCTTGCCCGTGCACATCAAGCTGCAAGATTTTTTCAGCCACCATTAGGTTTGTGCATACAAAATACAGATACCCACAACGATCCCCAGAACCCAATTTTCATCCATGAAAACGCTTGAGTAATTATACGCCTTCTTTGTCCTGACCTCGAGATACTCAAGGTCAGAGGACACTGGGTCCGCGAAGATAGACTCTTCTTCCAATGTAGGCGATCCTGGACGGGCAACCGTCACAATGGTCTGTTCGGTCTCGTACGTTTCCCTATCCCCGAGTTTCGTCTTGGCCTGCGCGATGCGCCACGGATTGAAGTCCCGGATGTAAATCGAACTCGGGAGATTCTCCGCAATCGTCGCCCAACGATACCCACAGCTCGTCGTAATCCACCTCGTCGGGATATCATCCGTCATGAACCACCGAACGGTACGCGTCCCCCACCTACTCCAAGGAATGAAACTCGGGGGGCCCCGGTCTTCCACGACGGTGTAATCGGGACACGTCAAGAACGGATTTTCTTCCAGTTCCGTCGGAGTTGGTTCGTCCACCTCTGGTTGCGACATGCCGTTGTTCACCTCAAGGTCGTCGCTTTCGAGCAGGCGGAGGAGTGATTCCCTGTTCACGACAAACGAGATGGACCTGTGATGCATATTCCCGACGAGGAGGTTAAAAATCACGATGGAAGATTCGGGGACAGGTCGAAATAACGGTCCTTTTTCGACTGGTCGCAGGATGGAATTGGTGGCAAACGGATTCGGTTCTCCTCTACACGCCATACGAAACACGGAAATCCCTCGGCGGGTGGCGGGTAGATTCAAAATTCTGCTCGTAGGAAGAGGCAGACAGGTAGGTGGTGTCTCCAACATCACAATGCCGTTATCTCCGGAGGTCGAGACGGCAGCTGGGGTCCAGGCGGGTTTTCGTGTGAAAGAGCATAATTCGACGACATTATCTCTGAGGTTGGGTAAGATGAGAGTTTCTTCGTTCAAGAATGCGAGCGAATTGTACGTCATCCATTGTGATGAGCGCGCCTATGTGCCAACGACCGAGTCAGTGGACGGAGAGGGTAGCACACGTCGTCCATCGACTTACGAATTTCACGTTTCCTGTCTGCCAATCAAATACCCACAACCTGTCCGGCGAATCGCGGCTCCCGGGGAAAACAATCAAGAGTGCGAGGTAAGGTCCGACTATCTCAATCGCGATGCTGCAGTGTCCGTCTTGGACTGGGTACTGCATGATGGGGATTATGGGCTTCTTCGCCTTTGGATGGGGTGTAGCTACGGAATTGTTGGACTTGGAGAGTTGTAGAAGGCTCAGATCGAGTTGGCAAAACCCTGGGATTCCTAGCTGCCTAAAACGCCCTGTCAGCACGCTGCACACATCGTGATTATGGCGGAAAAGCTCGACCTACATGGAAACGACCGCGATGAGGTCCCATTCCAGCACATTCAGGCCGAGATCGACGATCAGGGCTTGCAAGTCGAGCTGATGCCAAACGAGGTCTTCTCCGAGCCTCAAATCCACCCAACGCAGTCGTATAGTGGACCTTACCTGAGTTTCTCCTTCCCCAAGGATGAAGATCCCGGAGGTGAGATCATATATGCCACTCGGTTGGTGCTGGACTTCCAGACGATTGAAACTGGTATACTCCCAATTTTTCCACCTCTTCTCGGCATCTGTCAGGACTTTAAACTGATCCACGAGGAAAGCGGTGGACCCGGAGGGGTAGAGGGACTGGGCAGAGGATTGCAAATGGAGAATGTATTGGAGAAGGACCGATGTGGTGATAAGATTGTTGAGTGTTCTGGATGTCGCAAGCAGGGCGTGCAATGAGGTCAAGGGCAGGTGTGCGAAGATGTGGACAAGAAGCTCTGGCGGGCAGTCCAACAAGTTGGCCATGGCCGCACCTGAGAGAGAGAGACGCCGGTCTACGATCGTTGGTTGGGAAATTCACACTATGATGCGGAAGCAAAAGGTAAAAAGAAATCGATGGACGATAGGATGCTCGAAATCCTGACCTCACGCATGCTTCTCGATTACAAGATCGAAGTGCAAAGCGTGCGCTCTACCAACTGAGCTAAACGCCCGACATTCTCCTTTCCCCTCACAAAGGTCATACTCCTGCCTCCTCTGTCTACCTCACGGTGACTGATAAAACAGATGAAACAGGCAAGTCTGGTATACCGTGGTACGGCGTGTCTAGGAGAAGTGGTGGTAACCGAATGAATACATGAAGGAAACAAAGCACAACAACACGGAACCTCTATGTCTGATGATATTGTAAGGGGGTCGAGGTATGAACACCATCGGGAGTGCTCGCGCTCGTCCCAGTAGCGTTAGACACCCTCTCGAACGCTCGAGGCTTGAATGGTCGGAACCCGTCCCAAGGACATCCCATCTCCACCGTGGGGGGTCCAATCGACTGAGGTAGGATTCATGCTGAGGCTCATCCTCCTCTGTAAGCTCATTTGGTCATCAAGTTGTAGCTCTGGGAGCATGACTGCACGATCGATGGCGACAGGGAGGCCACGATGACGCCCTCTGAGCATCACCAGGCAGATGATGAGTTTGGATAGCGGATGGAACACCCCGGACAACGAATAGTTTGCCTGTGAGCGCAGATCAGGGCCCGAAACCCCACGGTATGGAGAAGGCTAACCGTTGGTAGACCGAGGCTCAGTCCGACAGTCCCATACGCAGAGACCAGCTCAAAGACTGCGGGGGGCTTGTCAATGGTCGCTGCAACATCCAGACCGGAAACACTCACTAACGGCAAAGATGTTGAACCAGCCATCCTTCGCGGGGTCAGTCAGACCAGGACGCTGATGGCTCCTTGAGTATCGCAGAGTTGAAGAAAATTCACAACCTAGATGCTTACTTCTATAATGCACAAGAGGAACAAGGCCAACGCCAGCCACCACATGTCTGAAGCACGGTTATAATTTGACGTTTCCAAGCTGAGAAATCCGTACCGAATGACAGCTGTTTTCGCATGTGCAAAGCCAAGTATCGGCTCCACACCGTAGCGGCCGACCCAACGGGTGCGAAATTCTGGTCCACCGATTCGTCTTCATCCTCGAATACACCCAACGAATTCTCCTCGTATACGTTCGTCGAGCGGACACTCATGGCAATTGGGTCTGGAGGAGATTGAGTTAAACTGCCTCACCCGAGGGGAAAGGACTCACAGACGCTGACATACATCATCGTCACGTAGAGTACCCTTGACGATAGAAAGACACGTAAGAAAAGGAGTGACTATCCCCAATGCATCTGCTCACTTGACTCCTGGCGCAAGGGCAGCCAGCGGAACAGCGGCAAAACCGGCAGCTCTCACAGCGGCCGCTTGCATAAGTCCAAGCAAAACCCTTAGGTTGAGAGGAATCTCTTCGACTGCACTGTTACCGATATCCAAGACCAGGAAAAAGAACCAATCCGTGAGGCTGAACGTGATTTAATGCGATGTGAGATGCGGCGTATTCCATGTGGGAAGCGGGTGCTCACATAAGACCCAGGACTACGGAAAGAAGGAACCATGTTTGATGCGATGGGAAAAGGTACACGAAGCACCGACGTGGATGGTCGAGTAGAAATGTTAGAGGTTCCTTCAATCCGAAGCCGGATGGTGTAAGCTTCAGGAGCAACCATCTTGTGACAGGGTGAGCAATTTTCTCGCGGACGCACCCGGGTGAAAGACTCACATGGTAAAGCGTAAACTGACCCAGAGGTCTTAGTTTAGAACACTGAGCAGGAGGACAGCAAGCAAGGGACTTACAATACAGGCTGGGAAAAGCGGGTTAGGATGAGGTACTGGGAGTCCGGATAATATGACTCACAAATCCAGTGTTTCCAGCGATAATCAGAAAGATCAGAGTAACAACCATGGGATACGCTCGTTGGAAGGGGAACATGGATTGGTCTACCAGTGAAATCCCCGTATTCGTGTATGCGGAAACGACCTGAAACAACGAAAACCTGGGGAGGAAAAAATTAAACATAGTTCACATAGTTCTCCAAGCTGCCGTAGGGCACGTACCACACTGGTGAGAGATTGGAATGCAGATTGGGAGGAAGAAAGTCTTGTTTCCACTGTGGAAGAGACATATATGGTGCGATGATAATAAATGAGATGGCCTGGATGATCAAGTAGTACTAAGAGGAAGGAGAGAATCAGCGTCAGTGGATAACGAGGTAATGTAGGTGGAAACGTACGCATGGAACAATCCACACAAGACAGTTGAGAGCTTTGAACTCGATACCGCAAAGTTCCTCAATCTGTTCGTGGGTCAAATCGTGGAACGTAGAGTTCCGTCCAACCAATGCGTTGAATGTGATGTAGGTTACTGGTCGGGATCCCGCATCTCGTTGTCCACTCTCCACATGGTGTGACGTGAGTGTCCGAGTGACGGGAACAGTAACCGTCCGTCTTATTCTCTGTTCCAGATTAGGGAAGAATTTGTGGACAATCGAGGAAATTATCTCATGTGGCATAGGAAACCCACCCAATCCGCGACGTATGGCTGGGACGGATGAGCGATGTGTATGACTTGTGGCAGGTTGCGTAAAGGTCGCTGATCCTGTTGGAAGATTAACTACATTCTGCCCTGTGCAACCACACGCGTTGACTTACTCGCTATTTCCACGTGTCCCTCCCCATTGCTGTCACCAGGTTGCATGCAGTCCTCAGCCACGGAGGGTTGCCGCTTGATGCTGCGATCCACGGACAGTTTCGCCTGGTGTCGACCTCTCAGCTGTGGGGGGGGAGCGAATTCCACGGTTTGGGTTCGAGTAACAGAAGGGCTACGAGGTTGGGGCGGATACAAGGGTAGGTGATTCAGTGGAGGAGAGACTGTGAACGATGTCAATAGGAAGAATGCACGCCCAATCAAAAGACTTACGGTGTGGGAATGCACCCGGGTCAGAAATGCGTCGATTGTGCCTCCCGCGAGGGGGAATTTCACCGAGATCCTCTAGCTCTGATTCCGACTCGGCTTCCAGGTCGTCCGGCCGTTGAGAGGATAGTTGAGAATGGATGGGCCCCGGTGACTGGACAAACGCTGGGTTGGCGGGTTCCGGCTCTCTGATCAATGACCTGGACCTGGTCGACCCCGACTCCACCAGGTTTTCCTGAGCGGTCGGCGTGGGACCTTCGCTGATCCAGCCGCTGGGATTGACCAGCTTGGGTTTGTCGTCTATCCTGCGGATCATATCCGGTCGAACGCGGCGATTCTTGTGATTCTCCTTGGATGAGCGGGAGGAAACGGTTTCATTGTCGCTTTCGTCATGCAGGGTGGTACTTCGATGGAGAAGGGTGGAGATCGGAGTTCTCCACCACCTTCTGCGCGCATGGGGATTCGACCGTCCATCAGCCTTTCGTTCCTCCTCGATGCGTCTATCTCTTGCTGTTAAGCGGAACCGGAGCTCCTTTGCAAGAAAATGTCTGGAACGAGCGTCAGGATAGAGGGCTAAAAATAGTATTTGTTGATGATCAGACCTTCGGATAAGGACCATGACCCAGGATACAACGATCTGAGGGATGACATATTGGTAAATGGCACATCTCCCTCATACGATGACGAGAAGATTCGATAGGATTTAAACTTTAGTCGAAAAAGCCGATCGGGGGCCATCGCAACCGACGCGGCCGCCATCAGCAACAGGCCCAAGGTCGTCAAGACATCCCACCGAAATTAAAGCGAGAAGCAAGGGGTGGTTAAACTCACAGGGCTTCCCAAGCACATTAGGATGAAGAGGATGGTCTGCTGCCAGGCCGTCAATATACTCAAATCGATTGTGGCCAGACCTGTGACAGTTGCGGCGCTGACGCAGACGAAAAGGGCATCGGTGTATGATACATAGTTTTCCCCGTTGGATGCGAAAAAGACAGCGGAGAAAAGAAGAGGGGCGAAGGTGCTGCGGGGAGGGTGAATTAGGTCTGCGTCGGAACCAAATTGAATTCCGTCCAGCTCACAAAACGAGGAGGTGTATCCGGAAAAAGTTGAGATGGTGGTAGATCCCGCCCAAAAAACCACCGAGACCTTTTCTCTTGGGGATTACCGGGGTGTCTAGCGAAGGCATGAAGGCGTAGCTTGGTCGTAAGATTGCGGGGAGAGCGCGGGGGGGACCCGCTGGTGGTGGCCGATAGTGGGATCCGCTCCCGCACGGTAACTCGGCACTCCTCTCTTAATTTCCGGACATCAACGTGCGGCGGCTGCGTGGTCAACGTGATGCATGACACTGACACACTACATAACGGACCCTTCCGTTAACCATGAGCAATCCATCTGCTTCTGCCCTACAGATCCTCGTCCTCCATGACCTTGCCCGAAATCCTCCAACAGTTCGACCGTCTCGACAAATCTTCACCCCAGTTTCCCGATGAGCTCACCGGCCTCCTCTACAAGGAAGGGTACAAAAACTACATTCCAAAGCTCCAGGACGAGGACGTCGTGTGGCTCGTCGAGTACCTGGACAACGTGTGTAGCCCTATTGCGCTATGCCATCTCTCTGCTCAGCCTGCGTAGGTTCTCGATACTCTTGATTCTGCCAGTCCTGCGTTCCGTAAATCCCTACGTGAACTCGGAAGGATATGCGGCACCCGGGAAAAGCTGCCACAGTCGTACATGCTCGAACGTTCTCTCTCGGCCCTCAGTAAACACCCAGTCGCCTCTGGAGGGTCTGGTGATGTCTATAAAGGGTCGTTAGGCGACTCGAGCGTTTGCATCAAGAGACTACGGATTTACTCCAAGGAAGAATCGCGGGGGGCTAAGAAGGTGCGTTGTTAACGCAATCATCTTTTCCTACTCCCATCGTTGACGAAACAAACAGACATTCCACCGCGAGGCTGTAATGTGGAAACGTTTGGCGCACCCAAACGTCGCTCCCCTCCTGGGCGTCACTCTTGAGCCCCTCCAGCTCATTTCCACTTGGATGCCTAACGGGGAATTAAAGGAATATATTGGCAGCCACCCAGATACGGACCGACTCGCTCTTGTACGTGTCCCCCTCCTCTCGCGTTGGATCGCGCTTACGCCCTTCCAAGTTATCCGGTATCGCTGACGGCCTCAATTACCTCCACTCCCTCAGCATGGTCCACGGGGACCTCAAGGGGGTAAGTAATCGTTCGAAAGTCCATCTTACGATCGTGTTGACATCTTGACAGCCGAATATCCTTGTGGATGGCTCCGGCCGCCCACGGATCACGGACTTTGGCTTAGCCATCGTCGCACAGAACCAGGATTCAGTACGGAGCGCTCAAGGCGAGCATGGTCACACCGCGCGATGGACCGCACCAGAGATCTTGAACGAGAAAGGGACACACAGCAAGGAAGCCGATGTATTCTCTTTCGCGATGGTCATGGTTGAGGTGCGTTGCAGGTACCTACCGTGGTTCGACCACTGACCGACCTCCTCTTCGTCCTAAAACAGGCTTTCACTGGCGAGGTCCCTTTCCATCCCAACAACCCTGCGGCAGCGATGTTGGCTATATTGAATGAGAAGCGACCGGCACGGCCGACCCACCCAAATTTTACGGACGAATTGTGGACATTGATGAAACGTTGCTGGAATCAGGACCCTTACTCGCGCCCGGAAATGTCAGAGGTATTAGAAACCTTGCGCAGCTCGTCAGTTTCCTTCTTATCCGGCGACCAGCCACTTACTCACCTGGTTCTGAAGTGACCCCCCTGGAGACTGGGACACGTTCCCTACCAGTTCACACACGCTGGTAGAACCCGCGGACCAAAAAATGGTCAAACGCCTGTCGAACAAGGACAAGGAGCCGACCTCAGGCACTGACATATCCTCCTCGACTAGCCAAGGCGAGATTACGGAGCTATCATATGGCAGCTCTCAGGTAGCGGCACATAATTCAAGGCGGGGCGAAGGTAATTATTACCGTGACGAAGAACAGGAGGGGCAGTTGAGCAGGCCCCCTGGTCAGAGTCAATCACGCCGGGGGACAGACCAATCAGAACCGCAATCGCCGTTACCCACCGATCCTGCTCAGGTTGACTCCAACCAGCTCCTTAAACCAGTCAACCCCCACAATGATTCTCAAGGCAACATTGGAGGAATACATCAGCCCGGATCACGAAGGGGTATCGATGGAGCATCTCGTGCGTTGTTTCCCTTGCGTTGACCCTAATAGCTCCTCACGTGAGTGTAGGTTCGGTTCTCACTTTACCCGACCCAAATCATACGGGGAGCCACGGCATTAAAAGTCGGAACCCCTCCCGTACGTCTCTTCATTTTATCATCGTATGATGGGACTGACGATCTCTCTCGCACAGGTACGCACCTAGCAGGGAATCACTCTACAAATAACCTGGAGGGTTTCGGCCGATCCGGTGCGTCCCCCTATGTGTAGCCATTGGGACCTCGGAGGAGCTGACTTAACATTGACAGAGAACAAATTACCAGACTCCGGTGTGAATGCAAACGCGAGCGCTTCTTGTCAGAGGACGCTCTCTACTCCTGACTTAATCTAATTCTCTGGGCGTTAGGTCACGACGTGCGAACGGGGACCAAGTCTCGCAACCATTCCCGGATGAACCTAGTCGAAACGGCCACACCCCCTCTCCCGAAGAAACATGGGATATGGTGCCGAATAAAGAGTACGTGTCATTAATCTAACTCTATTACGCATCAAATGAAATAACGTCCATCTCGCAGGGAAGCTGGGTTGCGTATCGGATGAGAACGCGCCCCCCTAGGCATACCTGACCACATACTTACAGTATACCGACACCCCCAGATACCTGATAGTTGTTCCGTAATATCACGACACGCTCTCCACTGTAATACCTCCAACTGGAGATGTCGTCCGTATGTTTCTGTCGTCGCATCAGGACGCGCGAGCAGACAACCCCTGACCCGACCCGCGGTGACAGGCCCGCTCTGAGACATCAAGTCATAACCTATTTTGTGAGGCTGACACTTACCCCAATGACTGAACCGGCAAGAAATGCATCAGAGCATCCTGAAAGATACCGAACCGAATCGCGATATCGACGCTCGTATGAGGGCTGCCTGTTCCCAACTTAAATCACTCGTTGACCGTCTTCGAGAGAAAATGCAATAACGTCGTACACATTGATATGAGCACTAGAGTATTAAAAGTAGTCGGAACAAACCGAAGATACCGAACAATGCACGTGGCAGAATGGTGAACGATAAACGATAAACGAAAAGCGAATGCACAGAGGGACAGAAAGAACAGAGACAAGAGTCGATGGGAAGAAATGGGAAAATAAGAGGGAGTAGCACGACATAGAATGAATGAAAAGAATACGGTGCAAGGGAGGAAGAACGCCTATGCTAGAAGCTCAAGCAGCTTATCGCTGTCCATCGACTTCTGAGCTATCCTAGTCCGTCGTTCCTCATCCTTGTCCAGGCCAGCACCCTTCATCATGGTAACCATAATCTGGAAGGCCTTGGGAGCATCGATCGCAATGTCGCTCAGAAGCTCGGCAACAGGCAAGAATCCTTCTTCGAAAGCAGAGATGGAGCACAACTTCCTCTCGGTCGCTCTCGCGAACGCATCACCGACCAACTTCCCGTCAGCTTCCTTCGATTCAATGGCTTTGGAGACCATCTTGTCGACCAGTCGATGGTGATGCTCCGAAGGGAGCTTGGTGAAATAGTCCTCAGACTCTCCGATGTTGCGAACGGAGAAGAACTCCTTGATGTCCTCGGCGATCTTCTTGTCTGCTTCAGCCTCAGACATTGCTAGGGATACTTCATCACCGCCCTCGTCCTCTGAATGATCGGCGGAACCACCGTTGACCTTGTTCTCTTCCTCGACGGGTTTCGACCGCGGGAGAAGCTGTAACTTCTTGCGCTGGGGCTCAGGGGTACCGCCCACACCAAGGTCAACACTCGTCCTCCTGCTCGACGGTCGGCTTGGCTTCGAGCCAGTTTCAGGCATAGCCTCCCCATCCCGGCCAAGCATCATGAACATATTTGAACTCGAATTGACCCTGGTGAGAGTGGAATCGCGCTTTGCAACATCCTTCTTGCCGGCCCAAACGCTGCTAGGACCCATGACGACAGGACCAGACTTGTTGATCTTGCCGAAATTCGAAAGATCTCCAGCCTTGGGTGGCGGCCGGGGAGTAGATCCGCCCGCGACGGACCACCCATCGGCTTGTTGCTCCCCAGCAGGTCCTCCACCACGATCTCCACCCCGCCGGGAGCCGCCACGGGACATAGTGAGGGTGCGGTTCGCAGCTTCCTTCTCCGCCTGAGCTCTCTGCTTGGCCGCCTAGGTTGATGCAGTTAGGAGCGGTTCAAATCATAGCAAAAGTGGGGAAATTACCTCTTCGTGAACCTGAGCGATTGTAGTCGGAGCCGCGACTCGATTCCTTGGATCCCACTTCCGTTCGCGTAGCTCGATAAGATCCTAAGTATATAAAAAAGATCAGGAAATCATCGGTCGAACGTGGATCGTAGAACTGACTTGTAACATGAACTGCATACGAGGTGAAACATTGTTACTCTTTCCCAACTCCTTCATCCTCGTGAAGTAGATGTCCATGTGGGCGCGAGCCTTGAGATTGTCGAGCAGCTTTCCGACGGTCTTCAGTAATCGGCACAAGCTCTCGATTTCCTCCTCTTCGGGGTTGTCGACGTTTCCAAGAAGTTTCTTGATACATTCGTGCATGATACGCTCCGTCAACATCTGCAACTTGTACAGTTCACCGATGAACTGGATCAGGCCAAGGCCTTGGCGCTTGGCCTTCTGTGCGGTGTAATACTCGTCCGAGTAGAGCTCGACTTCGCCGGACGCCTCTGCAGCCTTCTTGACGGCGGCATCTTCGGACGCCTTCGCGGCAGCAGCGGAAGCAGCAGCGTCCTTCGCAGCCCAGCCCCGCTCGAAGTCTTCCTGGCAACGGTTCAAGAGGTACTTTCGGAAAAGTTGACCACCGAGGATGGGCTTTCCGTCGGCGTTTCGGATACCGTCGTCCTGGACGTTGGGGCTGATCGTCTCCATCATCTTCCTGCACAATCGCGCATACATCTCTGACCACGCAGCCTCATCGGTTGCCTTCTCGAAAACGAGCCTGATGACATGGATAAGCGTCCGACCGTCCTTCTCCGCTTCTGACTTGTTGGCCCACTCGATGATTTGGTCGGAGATAGAGTCGAACTTCTCCATCGTAAGTTTGTTGAGGAGTGCTTTGACCTTCCTCTCGACGCTCTGCTCTTCGTCAGCTGGTGTCTTCCTCGTCCACCTGTTTGCAGAAAACTCTAGCGGAGCAACCGGTTCGAAGTTGGCAGCTTGGTCCCTGGCGGCCTGGTTGTTGAATATATTCGCAGCGTGGACTTTGTTCGACTCGTTACGTTCACCGCCTCGTTTGCTCCTCGTACGGCCGCTGCCTGGACCGCTGGTCGTGCGGGTCATTTGGCCCGGCCGGCCAAATGGCATGCCTGAACCGGTGACTGTGCTGGACGCCGAACGTTGTTGTGACATCGCAAACCTCTCTTCGCTCGTCATCTTGCTGGTTGGGGTGGAAAAGTTGCCCATAGTGAACCCACTGGGAGGACCAGGCTTGAAACCGGACATTGAGACTTGCCGAGACATCGGTGGGGGCATGGCAGTAGAGTTGGTCCTGTGGCGGTCAGAACCACCACGGGTCAGTGGGTAATGTGGCTTATCACCAACAGCCTCGAGACCGATGACATCCAGTGGGACGTCCGGTTTCTCGGTACAGACCGCCATAAACTGAAGAAGGAATTCTCGGTCGTATCTGATCAGACGTATCAGCAAATGGTGAGAGGAGCCATTAGAGTCAAGCTGACCTGAACTTTCCCTTCTTCGAATTCACATTAAGCTCCGGTTTGGGGCTGGTAACTCCCTCAGGATACGAGATATGGCCTAAATCTTCGATGATCCTTGCTGTTGCCAAGGCAGAAAGTGGAGCAGCGGCTACGTTCTTCGTCGCGCCAGAGAGGTCGAGGGGACCAGGGCGAGTCTTTGTGATGGAGGTGTCGATTTTGAGACCCTCCTTCCTCGAGAAGACCTCCCTCACATCCTTCGAGGGCTCTTCGGAAGTGGGGCTCTCAATAATTTCACCCTCCTCTGGCTTCTGCACTTCAGTCAACTTGGCCGCCACCCTCTTCTCCTCCTCTTTCATCCTCCGCTCCTCAGCCTCCTTGGCCAGCTTCAGGTTCTTCAGGTTCTCAGCTTCGGCGGCCTTCCTCTCTTCCTCTTCCCTCTCCTTGCGCTTCCTCTCTTCCTCCTCGGCGGCTTTCTTCGCCTCGTCCTCTCGCCTGATCCTCTCCTTTTCTTCCTCCTCCTTCCGGATGCGGTCCCTTTCGGCCTCTTCTTCCTCTTCCCTCTTCTTCCTCTCGGCCTCCTCCTTCTTACGTTTCTCCTCTTCCTCGGCCTGCTTCTTCTCCTCCTCCTCCTTCCGTTTCTTCTCCTCCTCAGTAGCCTTCCTTTCTTCTTCAGCTTTTCTTGCCTTCTCCTCTTCCGCCAACCTCTTCTCCTTGGCCTCGACGGTTTCCATCCTGACCACAGATATCCTTTTCTGGTGGGTTTGGTGAATTGGTGGAGCGGTATTTTCTACAACCGGTGAGGCAGGCGAATCCTTCCTCCTCCAGGCACCAAGGTCGAGTTCCCTTCCCTCATGGTTCTTGATCGTGACCCTCTTGGGGAAGAAGGTGCTCGCGCTGGTATTCAAACGACTAGTGCCGCCTCCGCCTCCGCCTCCTCCACCAGGGCCGGGCGGTGCAGTAGTAGTCGAGGGTGTTGGAGGGGGGGAAGAAACGTTATTCGGGCTCGGATGTGAGTGAATATGTGAAGGAGATGGGGGAGGCAGGGGACCTGGTGGGACGGGGGATGGCGTTCCTGGATGGAGTTGGTTGGATGGATTTCGCGGGGACAAAGGGAGAGGAGGGGCTGGGTGAGGGCCGGGTGTACCCTGGTTGGGATGCTGAGGGGGTGGAATCTGTGACATCCACGGGGGAGGGTACATGTATGCCGGGTCTGATGGCATATAAGGAGGATACTAGAGGGTGAAACGAAGTGAATGTTAGTCTGCTCAGTGCGCGGCCATGAGAAACAGGCTACTCACATAGTATCCGTAGTGTCCAGGGGGAGGGAAGCCAGCGGGGGGAGGTGGCCCAGGGTGGTTTGAATGAGGGGGACCAGACAGTCTCGGACTCGACATCCCAGGTTGAATTCCAGAAGTGGCGGGGGTATTTGGTGTGGGCGGTGGTCTATTACCAACTCCAACACCCCCACTCGTCCCGTTCGCCAGATTGGTCTGCCGCGGGAATGCGGGTGATCGGGGTGTCTGTGTAGGTGGACCATTGGTTGGGGTGTGTTGGAAGCCCGCTCTAGGGTTAAAAGTGGAAACGTTATTCTGGAGATTATGAGAAGGAGGTGGGGGACCCGATTGGGCGGTCGTGTTTGAAGCGGACGATGTTGTTGTTGAAGTGGAGGTGGAAAGGGAAGTGGATAGAGCGGGTGGTGAAGGGTCTGAATTCGTCTGTGGGGTGACGGAAGAGGGAGGAAGAGGGCCCTGGAAAAGTTTACGGATGTCGACCTTAGTAGGCTTTGGGGTGGGCGTAGATGAGGGAGCGGGAGCGTCGGGTCTCGATGCGGATGATTCCGACTTAGATAATGAAGGAGCGACAGGTTTTGTAGCGGTGGGAGAAAAAATCGTAGGAGGGGGATGATTTGAGGTCGAACTCGACTGTTTCGAAGACGACGGACCGGCCTGTTGATTCCCAAAAGAGGGCGATGGTTTGCCGCCACCATTCACCGCTGGCACGGATCCAAACGATCTGACACCCTCAGCCTTGATAGGGGGCACATTAGCAGGAGATGAAGATATCGTCGCGGAATTGTCGTCTATTGACCCAAAAGTCACAGAATCTAGAGAAAAATCAAGGAATCAGACATCCGGAGAAAGGGAGATGTTGCAGAACTGGTATCCCGTGCCGTCCTATCCACACGCAAGCGTAGGTGGCCCGACTCTGCTTGGGCGCCAGAGCACGGAGTTGAGACTGAATGAAGCGAGACATACTTTGTTTCGAGGTACCGACATTACCACGAGAAGGAATGTTAATTCCGTCCTTTATGGTGACACCTCTCTGACCGAGGGCACTCGACCGTCTAGAATGAGTTTGCACCGGAGGGTTTGTTGCATTTTGTTGAGGAGGCAAAGCAGGCGACTGAGATCTTGTGGGGGACGCCGAAGTCGAAGTTACAGCAGGTGAAGTCGATGTTTGTGGAGGGCCTCTGGCCCAAGCTGACTTTTGCGGTAGCTGGGTCGAAATCTTTGGCGTAGATGTCGTTGAAGGTTTGCTCATTCTGAGATGGGGGGGAAGGGGAAAGCGGAGGTTAGACGTCGTAGTCATGGGAGAGGAAAGGAAGGAATGTACGGACGAGTTGTTGGGTGAAACTCTTGGGTCGGTAATGCGATGTAAAATCGGGATTATCTATTCGCTCTTGTAGGTGGGTCTTGAGAACGGACCTGCCTGCAGGGGTAGAATAGTCGAGCGGGCTTGAGCTGGATATATGCGCCGCGACCGTTCGCAGACGGAGGGAGAGGATCGATGGAGAAGAAGAAAAAAAGATGGAGGGGGGTTGGCAGGGGAGAGACGGAGACGGAGGGGGGCGAAATCAGATGGGACGTCGACGCTGACCGTTGGCACGCTCACCTAGCCTGATAAAAGTCGTGAAGAGAAAGGGGCAAACTTGTCGTCGGACGCGTCGAAGGCGACCCGAGATGTTTGGTGGGTTTTTGTCTGTGGCCTGTCTGATGGAACAGGTTAAGAGACAAGTTGAGGGAATCGGCAGTTTGTCATCCCAGCCACACTCCCCCCTGCCGCGCGACTCATCGGCAGTCATCCAGAAAAATCGGATAAATTCAGGAAAAAATCTACACTACGCCCCCTACTCTTCCTTTGCACCCGACGACGACGGAAGGGGAGAGGGGGCAGGGTTATCCTCGGTGTACAGTCCGTTCTCCTCGATATACGTCACTACTGGAGAGGGCAGCAGATATCTCACGGACAACCCTCTCTTCAAGAACAGACGGACTTTTGTTGACGAGACGTCATTCTGAATCAGCTGAGGGATCATGTGGATGTTGTGTCTCCACCGTGCTAGGCCATCCGTTGCCTGGTCCATGTCGGATCCTGCACGCTCAACGATGAAGCACCCGTACTTGCCGAGAATGTGATCCAACTAAAGGGCGGAAAGTGTGGCGGCGTTATTACGAAACCTGACATGAGGAGAGGGAAACGCACATCCGCTTGCGACCAAACGCCCGGTTCGGACATGGTGGCGATCAAGTCAGAGCCCGCGAGTAGGAGGATCTTGGCGGGACGCATTTCTCCCTCCAAAGTCGCAACGCCTCCCAGCTTGTTATTAATCTCATGCTCAAAGTGGTCGAGGACGACAGCGGTGCGTTGGTATGATTGGAAAGCCTCCCAAGGGTCGACCATCAACCACGAGGATGTCTGTTCAGCGGCTAGGTTGCACATGTGCGCTCTGCAAAACGGGTTTTACATCAACAAAAACGCGGTTGGGACGGAGTGAGGGTGAAAGTCGACGTTATTACCTGTGTTTGGCACTCAAGAGGCCGGGTTTCTTGTACATATCACTGACTGGACTGAGGTAACCTCCGACAATCTCGTAGTCTGTCTGTTGCCGAGCATAGTCCTTCGCCATTTCAAACATGCGGAGGTGCAGGTAGGTGATTGGACTGAAAGAACCGCAGGCTACGAGGACGAGTGGCTGCTTGGATGAGTCTCGTAAGACCCTTTGCAGGCGGTGGGTTGGGAACGAGTAGCCCTCGGGGTTGGTGAACTGTCTCGTCTGGGCTGCCATTGTGTGGCGGAGGGTATGGAGCTCGGTGCAGATGGATGCGGGGAAGAGTGGGCGGTGGGAAGGAGGATGAGGGGAGTCAACGGGAGGCGTTAGTTGTAAAATGATTCCCTCCCAGGTCTATATCGATGACATTATGATCTAATCGCATTCACAGGCGATATATCGATAGACTCTTAGGAATCCAGATTACACCGTGTAGACTGATAGTCGTCGTGTGAGGTCACCCAATCTCTTTTACAGCTTCCTAATACAGGTGAAAGACGACATGGACATTATGCCGAGTGTTCCCCTTGTGGCCTGTCCACCTGCTCTTTGGCTTTCCCAATCAGCCCCTTGATCGACTTGATCGCAGCTTCTCGGGCAACAACAAGCTTTCTCAGTCTGGGGAGATCCCCGATAGAGTCGTAATCCATCGTTTTGTGAGTGGAGGGCTTCCCGGTGAGGGCCGTGAATTCTGAGCGGAGATCAACGAGTATGTCATCCAACGAAGAGAGCATCGTTCTGCAGTCCTTTAGATCCTCCTGCAGCTTGAAGTGTTTGCAGACTTCCGCGGCGCAGGTCTCTATGTGGGTGAATCTGGCTGGACCTAACATGATACCTCCAAACCTATATAATGGATCAGACCAATCCACAGCAGACGGGGGAGAGTGAACTCACCACCGACTGACGACGACGACGGCGTCCATGACACTCGCCTGCTTCATGATATTAAGGACTCTTCCGCCTGCCCATTTTTCGCCATCGTCATCATACGCGGAGACGACCTCGAAATCGTCTTCACCACCCAAACCGGTCACGCCCGGTTTGAGGGTCATAAACCGCCAAGCGACGATCTCGTGGGCAGGGGGACGACTCGCGTGGGTCCTGCGGATGTGGGCAACGGCATCCCTCACCTGAGATGTATCCTTCACAGGGATGACGTAGGCCACAAATGCGGATTTTCTATCGCGGATCTCTTGGGAAGTGAAGGAGATCGTTGGAGGGGACGCGGTGGGTTGGGAGGACACGAAATGATCCAGGGTTGATTGCATGACCCGCACGGACGCTCGACTCAGCCTGCACCTGTTACTCAACTCGGAGACCCCCCGAACTTGAGGCGAATTCCACCTGCACCCACCAAACTTTGGGCGTTTACCGGGCCCAACTTATAGGCTGATTTTTGGCCGGTGAGCCGGAGATAGGCGTCGTTCCCGCTCGGGACATGAGGTGATGTAACCGAGATGACAGCGGTGTAAGTACGCCGACTGCAGACACTGGGACAAGTGATGACTGCAATTGGACTGCTTGGAATTTGTTCGGATTTCTGTTCCGTTTCTTCCGTGCAAACTACCTCACAGGAACGGGGGAGAGAAAAATAGGTAGAAAAGACAAAAAGAGGGGGAGGCGGGACCGGATCCGATCAAGGCCGCCTTGTTGCCAGATCTCCCTTTGTATGCTTCTTCCCCCCCAAAGTCCACTCCCTCTCGTTTGACCTTCCAACGACGGCCAGGAGCCTTTCCTCTCGTCTACTTACTTATCGGACCCAAATTCCCTCCTTTCTCCTTACAACCATGGCCGAGATCCCAGACATCATCCTCAAAAACTCAGACCAGAGGACCCTCTCCCCAAGGGCCGTCGCATTCCAGGTCGCGACCATGGCCGGAATATCCGTATGTTGTCCGCGTTCTTCTTGGCCCACCTCCAGAGTCTTCACACTGCCATCTTAGTTGGTCACCGTCCTTGCTTTCAACATCCTCCGACCAAACAATAAAGTAGGTCTCACCCCCGCATCATCCAAACAACACAGCTGAAATTTTCACCCCCAAAGATCGTTTACGAACCCAAGGTCAAATACCATGTCGGCGACAAGAAGCCTCCTAATATATCAGATTCTCTCTTCGGTTGGCTTCCCCCGCTCATACGCACCAAGGAGCCAGAGCTTCTCGAGAAGATCGGCCCAGACGCCGTCACATACCTCCGCTTTCTCAGAATGATCCGCTGGATGTTCACCGCTATCTCTGCCCTCTGCTGTGGCATCCTCATTCCCATTAACATCTACTACAACACCAAGGTATCCAAGAAACCATCCCAAAATATCCTCCTTCTACTCACAATCCGGGATGTCCGTGGTGACTGGCTCTGGGCTCACGTGGCGATGACTTATCTCGTCACCTTCGTCGTCTTCGCTTTCGTATACGTCAACTGGGGTGCCATGGTCCGCATGCGTGGCGTTTGGTTCCGTTCTTCCGAGTACATGGATTCCTTCTACGCCCGCACGCTCATGATTCAGGGTGTTCCAAAGAAGTTCCAATCCGACGAGGGCATTCGGGCCATCTTCCAGTCTATGCAGATACCCTACCCGACCACTTCCGTCCACGTCGGCCGCCGTGTCGGCAACCTACCGGATCTGACCGAGAAGCACAACGATATCGTTAGAGAACTAGAGCACGTCCTCGTTGCTTATCTCAAGGATGGAAAGGTCGGCAAGAAACGCCCTACCGTCCGTCTTGGTGGTGGTGGCTGTGGTGGCAAGAAAGTTGATGCCATCGATTACCACACGTACGTGCCCATCCCTAGCTTCCAAGGTTTATCTTCTTGTGTTGACACTCAGTTTGTCTCATCATCTAGGAAGAGACTCCAAGTCACCGAGAAAGCGGTCGAGGATTACCGTCGTCAGATCGACGATCGTAAACCTGAGAATTATGGTTTTGCCTCCATGGCCGCCGTCCCTTACGCCCATATCGTCGCCAACATACTCAAGGATAAGAAACCCAAGGGGACTGAGGTCATTCTGGCACCTAATCCCAAGGATATCGTGAGTCGATCACGTCTTCTTTATCACTCGACATCCCGTTGACATCTTCGAAGATATGGAGCAACCTGAACTTGGGCGCTGGTGAGCTCGCCGGAAAGAGGACGATGGGCTGGGTATACCTCGTCCTCGTCGCGTTCTTGAATACCATCCCGCTATTTATCCTCTCCATCCTCGCCAACCTGTCATCTGTGAGTACACAGTACCATCAAAAATAAGCCCCTTACCGAGTTCAACTTCTCTAGTTGGCCTCCTTCGTCCACTTCTTGGACCAGTGGAATACAGCGTCCCCGAAGACCTTCGCTTACGTATCCGGTGTCCTACCTCCCGCTATCTCTGCTCTGTTCGGATACCTTCTGCCCCACATTTTCCGGGCGCTTTCCAAGTACCAGGGTGCTACAACTCACTCGCGTTTGGATCGGGCCGTCATCGCACGTTATTACGGATTCCTTGTCATCTCCCAATTGATCATCTTCACCCTGATCGGTGTCATCTTCAGTGTGTATTCCGCCCGTTGGCTTCTCCCTCCCGCCCACTAATTTCGCTCGTGGTGTAGTCAGCGTCAAGAACATCGTCGAACAGGTCGGAAAGAAGTCTGCCAAGGACATTTTTGACTCTCTCAACACGCTTCCATCGACAATCAACACCGCATATATCGACCAGTCGCCCTACTGGCTTACTTACTTCCCCTTCAGAGGCTTCTTGGCCATCTTCGACCTCGCCCAGATCATCAACTTGGTTTGGATCACTATCAAGAAGAATCTCTTCGGTAGGACGCCCCGTGAGATCCGCGAGTGGACTCAGCCTCCCGAGTTTGAATATGCGGTCTACTATTCGAACATCTTGTTCATGTCTACCGTTGCGATGGTGTTTGCTCCCCTTGCGCCCCTCGTCGCAGTCGCTGCTGCAGTTGTGTTCTGGGTCAGTTCATGGGTGTACAAGTACCAGCTCATGTTCGTGTTCGTCTCCCGGGTCGAAACCGGCGGTCGGTTGTGGAACGTAGTTATCAACCGTTTGCTGGTTGGAATCGTCTTGATGCAGGCTCTGATGTGCCTCACAATCGGCCTCCAACTTGGATTCCGGACATTCTACTGGGTCGCAACCCTTCCACCGATCGTCCTCGTTTTGGTCTTCAAGGCTTTCATCGACCGCAGGTTTTTGAACCAGTTCAAATACCACATACCATCAAAAGACGAACTCGCGCAGGCCAAGGTCCACTCTCAACGATCCGATAACAACAAAAACAGACTCGAGAAACGTTTCGGCCACCCAGCGTTGGGCTCGGACCTATTCACTCCAATGGTCCACGCCAACATGGCCCACCTGTTACCTCAGGTCTACAACGGGAAGATCGAGAGCGACAAGACACGGTTGGGAGAGTACGGTGGTCAGAAGGTCGAAGCCCAACTCGTCCAAGGTATCAAGATCGCCGCCATCGATCAACACGACCTCGAATACGACCCGGCTTTGTACCAACGGGACCGCGGCGAAGACAACTGGGATAACCAATCTGTTTCTTCAGCGAACCTCCTTTCGGACAGAGGAGCCTCACCCGCTCCATCGATGGCTGGCATCAGACACTCGCAATTGGACAGGTATCTCAACATGGGGCAATCCTCGGAATACGAGATGAGCCGGTTGGGACCGACGGAAGCGGATAAACTCCCGTTATTGGGTCACAACCCCAACGCGTCCATGTACGATCAGAGACTGAACGGTTCGAACCCTTCATTCGTCCCTTCTCCCGTCGGTACTCCCCGCTCGCTATATAACCAATACCCGCAATACCCGGATGCGTCTAGGGAGTCGGCGTATAGGGAAGCCCCTACCCACAGACCGGGGCAGATATCCAGGAGTACCTCGGCTTTCACGTACTCTGACGAGCCTAATCGGTCGTCGACGTCAGGGTACCCACCACAGATGTCGAGGCAAGTCTCAGACTACGATGGGCTACGGGGACCTCCACAATCGCAGTTCCAAGACCCCAACCGACAGGGCCAGGGACAACCTGGTTCTGAGCGGAACATGGCTGGGCGAGGGGCTTGGCAAGGATAACTAAATCCACTAGACGATCTCATTTTCCCTCTCCCCATTCATTTTATTTCTACACGGACTGATCCTCGTCTACCTTTGTGATCACCCCTTTGCTCTTCCTCCTTTCGTGAAGGCAATGCGTGCCATTTTACCCACTCAACTTTGCTCCGGCACCTCACCTATTCACCCACACGTTTACTTTTTATTCCCCTCTACACTCACTTGTTGTCAAATATGCCCTCTCATCCTGTCATTGTAACGGACTCCCACGACATATATTACCACCTCACTAATCTCTCTGTGAGAGCTGCCAGATAGGCGGGCTACACGGCGTGGTAGACCGTTTCACGGAAAGAGGATATGCATAAGTGCGCGCGTGCAAGATACATAATTTATAATAACAGGGTAAAGGAAGGAAACTCAACAAAACAGAAAAAATACACAGGGTGGGCACCGAATGAGAACAGACTGGAAAGGAGAAGCTGGGAGAAAACTTCACTCCGTGTCCACGTCGCTAAAGCTCAATGCAAGGTCGACCTGTTCTTCAAACAAGCGCATCTCGAACGCGCTTTTGAACGGCGCGTACTGTTTACCGGAAACAGCGAAAACGATCCGCTCGAAGACATCCTTGAACCTTGCACCTTCGCAAGCAACGAGTTCGGCCCAGAGTGAAGCAACCATGTCAACAGAATTCTGGCTGGAGCACCCGCAGCCAAAAGCACCAAGAACGATGGCGCGCTCGCCCCTTTGTTCGAAAACTCTGAGACAGCGAGTCATCCGTTCCCGCATAAGGCTGCGGATTTCTGTGTCGACGATGGGGCGCTCCCGAGGTAGAGTGAAGCGTTTCTTGCGCACAACCGAAGCACTGACAGGGACAGCTGACAAGACGTTGATAACGTACGGAGAGATGAACGTCCCCTGCCGTTCCTTCATACGAGGAGAAGGTGATCTGTTATCCACGAGGTTAGCATCCGGTTCAGACGATATTATTAGCTCAAACTCGTCATCCTCTACATCTGCTCCTTCTCCTTTGACAACTTCCTCCTCCATGTCATCCTTCCTGAACGCAGCGACGCCAGGCGCATACAACATGGAATTGTTGTGTACTCCGCTTCCTTCCGATTGCTTCCAGGTTTCCTTGTGTTGTTCGTAGAATGAACGAGCGGCCTGGGAGTCCAGCAGGTTGGTAACCAACGACGTAGATCTGAGGAGGGCGTCGGTGTGATCGTCGAATCCCTGGAGTTTCCCACCTTTCGATTTGTGCGAAACGGAACACAAAAGGCCGATCTTGGTGGTCGATGGACCGAATCTCGAGCTCGGGGTAACGAGGTCGGGACAGGAGTTGGCGAGGACATGGGCGGCAGCAAGGGTGGATGAGGGGGTGAACTCGATTTGGGTTTGGCGGGGTGAGGGGGAGGGATTGCGATCCGGAACCGGGGTGGAAGAGTGGGGGTAAAAAGTCGTAAGTTGCTTGGAGAGCTCAATCTGGGCTCCCATGTCGTGAGTGACGTGTGAGAAAGGCCACTCGTTTGAAACGGATGGAAGGATGGTAGAAGATGAAGGGAGGTCCTCCGCATACTGGCCACCTCCGCGAGCGATCCTCTCTGTATCCAGTGCGATCTTGGCTCGGTGTTGGTGAAGTGATGCTAGATTGTGAATGTTCTCCCAACGCTTAGCGGCCGCCAACTTTCGTTTCTTCCTGATGAGATTCTGCTTCTTCTGCTGTTTAAGAGAGATTGATGAAGCGCCAGAAGTATGGCGTTTCATACCGACTGTTGCAGGGGTCGCGGAGCGACTCCTAGCAAAGCGACGGCGGTCACGCTGTCTGTTGTTGGACTTTGGGTTCATTGTGGTAGCAATGAGGTAGAGAGTAAGAGTGGAGAGCGGAGAGAATGAAGTCGAAATGTGAACCGAAAGTGATCGTCTTGTGTAAAGAGGTGACATTCCTAATCGAGTCGAAAAATGCCTCGAATTCAGACTCCGAATCAAATATTCCCGCAGATGACAAAGAATGACATCCCGGTGCCGACTGCGAGGTGGAAAGAGCTACTTACATATAGGTACGACTCGCCTCTTCCAAGTGTGTAGGGGTGGGAAACGCAAATTGGTGAACATAAGCCCAGCATGCTGGCACTACCAAGAAAAATCTCCAGCCTATGACTGCTTGTCGTGCCTGGACAAAAGGATTTCACTCGAGGGACTCCCGACCAGTGGCACCTCGGGAGTTCCATCGGTTGTATCCAGGCCAAAGATTCCGATCCATCCTGGCGGGCTTTTACCGGCTATGGAGCCTCGTGGCATCATGTCGGCTGCGCCCCCCCCCCCCCAAGATCATATCGTAATATCAGAGCGCTGGGAGGATATCCACGGGTGTAGCACCATCACAAGGCGCCCCCGGGAACGTTTGGGCGGACCGACCACACCGTCCTGGGCCTGGCATGGAAGCAAACCACCCTTCGCTTACTCGGCAAGAGTGGGAGATCGGGTGGAAGTGTCGAGTCCAAGCCTCATCGACCTCAAGTCCCCCCACCCATTTAAACTCTTCCACCCGACGCGATTGCTCGGCGGACAGATTTCTGATGCACTTGGGAACCTCGGCCATTATCCATTTATGTGCAACATTAATACATGAGACATTTGTGTCCTCCGAACCAGCCCGGCCGACATACTTACCGTCTCAGGTGGTCCCCGACGATCCGACGAACCCTATGTAAATCCTGGACCCCCAGCCACCGCCCGGACCCGCGATGCGGACCGCCGAGCGATCCGATCGTGGGTACTCGAGTCTCCCGTGAAATTTTCGTCCCATCGTGGTTTAGCACGTCCCGGCAGGACCAGCGGTTTCGATACATATGTAAGTTGCGTTGACAGGCGAAGACTCCCGATTGAGCTTACGTTGTTTAGGCGACATTTGGCCACAAACCAAATTCAGGGAATCTTCAGGTCGACAACCCGCAGGTGGGACCACAAAACCGGCTGCAGAAGCTATGTAGAAGGCGTGGTATTAACAGCGAAGCTTGTCAATCGAGGCAAGTCGCATGACACACACTGTGTGGACAATACATCGCTACAAGTGAACGTTGGGTAAGTTGTCATGAGAACGCCGAAGGATACAGCTAATGGAATACACGGTTTACTACATGCCATACCACCTGAAGAAAAGTGGCAGACAGTGAATGAAATTATGCAAAGACAACGCCAAACATCCTGGACGCAACATCCGGTGATACGGGAAACCAACAGACCGGACAATCAGATCTAGATCACGTTCGATTCTGATAGTTGGGAGCGAAGGATGCCCTCGCGAACGCCAAAAAGTATCGCGCTTGTGGCGTCAGAGTCCTGCCATGAAACGTGAAACGTTAGCGAGCAAAAAGGGGCGGTCAAGCCGACATACAATAACTGATGTTTCGTGCCAAAAGAACGGTCGAGGCTTGGGCGATAGCTTTTTCTGTGCAGATCGGATGAGGGAAAACTCTCGATTGGGAACAGGCACACACGTACAAGATACCCCTTAAATTTATCCTTGAAGTCTGTGACGAGATGAGTTGGCTAACGGGTTTGGCGTGAGACAGAAAGGACATACAATTCGCAACGGATGGCACGTCATTTGGTAGGTCACCGTAGCTGGTTACGTAATCCTTCACGCGTAACCCAGCCCCAAGCGCATCTTTGAGGACATCCATCTTGTTCAGAAAGAGGATGATGATTGTACGCTCGAGTAGCCTGTTGGAGCAGATGGCCTTCCAGATGATTATTGAGTCTTCGATACGGTTTACGGTCGGGTCCTCTTCAAGGGTGAGATTGAAGGTGAGGGGGGCGAGGAAGATGATCGCATGCACTGGAGCAATCGAAAACGAGTTAGTGAGGGACAAACAAGGATTAATGCAATGTCGAACACCAAGATCACCCAGGTCTCGAAGGGGAACGGGGAATTGTGCATCAACGAACAGCGCCACATCCCGCCTTGACACGGGGTGGGTCACTCGAGAAAGTAGAAGCTCGAGACCAGAAGAACACCTATACTCACCATCATCAAAAAACGACGCCCATTGGGATCGCTAGAGTGAGGGGCGGACCACAAGTCCATTTGGTTAGCAGAGCGTCCAGGGAAATTTTCGACAAGGGTCCGGGGAGGCGGAGGTGAACTTAAACGGAAGTAATTGGACTCACTAAGGTCCGGCATCCTCCAACGTCGTAAATATACCACTCTCCCTTTCCTTCGGGAACTGGAGGCAAATTAGCGGGCGAGGGTTGGGTAGCGATGAAATGAGTACAGACGATTCTCCATGACGAAGTGGTATTCCTCGACTCCGACGGTTTTCAGCCTGGCCTTCATAATGTCCTCTGTGGGCGATTACGAAGAAGGGAAAGCTCGTCAGTCTTGTGCACCGGATCATCATTCGAGCCATCAAAAGCAACTAACGATCGGACGGCTCGTAGTCTTGAACAGCGATCCGACGGACGTCATCCAGGAAACTTTTGGGGGATGAAACGAGACCGTGGGTTCGGTACCGTGGAGCAGTGGGCGAAAGGTTGGTGTTCGCGGGGTGTGGATTAGGTTTCAGATTTTAATGAGCGGGAGGGTACTTACAAACCGGGCATGTCTCGAATATTACATTTCCGTCTTTTGAGGACCCTGTGGACGACCGGATCACTCCAAAGTGCGATAATGTCTTCTTTGAAGGTGACGAGAATGTAAGTGCCTTCCTCCTGGAGAACGGTGCCTTGTGAGGACCTAGGGCGCGGGGCCTTTTGTCCCTTCTCCTTGGTAACTCTGGCTAGATAGGACTTCCAATTAGTGCCTCCGCGGACGGATGTCTCTCGAGGGTCCGGTTGCTGGGGGAAGAGTTTCCTGTTCAAGTTTTCTTCCATCGAGATGAGGGGAGAGAGACGCATTCGGAGACGCCGATGTGCGTCGGTCAGGACGGGTTCTCTGTCCTCTTTATCACCTGTCCTGTGGTCACTTGGACTGGAAGAAGGACCGGCGGTGGAACCGTTCTGGCGCGAGAACCCAGGGGTGGGAGATGTCGGCTTTACGGGGCCAATAGCTTCCCAATCGTCCTGGATGGCCTGAAGAATGGTGCGCACTGACCTAGAAATGGTGTGAGAATGGGACGCAGAGCGAGAGGGTATGCGGAGGGCTCACTTGATGAGATTGAGCTGAATGACCGATCTCCAGGCTGCCCTCTCCATTTTGAATTGAGAAGGACAGAAGGAGCGTTGAAAGTCTGCGGTCGGTCGCGGCAATCATGAGAAGGAGAAGAACATGAGGTGGAGAGTGTGTGGGCGCTTACTTCTGAGGGTTGTGCTCTTGCCGGACTCGGCTTGACCTTGGGGGCAGAATGAACGCGCGGGAGGTGTGTAGTGAGAGTGATAAGCTTACCCAGGAGGAGGACCTTTATCGCCTTCTTACGCCTCTCGATGAGTTTCTTGGCTTCCAGAAGGGTCTCGTCTATCTCTCGGGAAATCCTGACCGCCTCTGCCTGCTCTTGGACGCGTTGCACGCGTTCGTCCTCGGTCTCTTCTGGCGGGGGCGCGAGGGCCGCAGCGAAGGGGTCATTGTTACCCCAGCGGGGATTGGACGCGGCCTTCATGGGGGGGAGAGGAGGGAAACTCGTTAGAGACGGAAGGGAGGGAGGCGGGAGGGAGTTTTCAGCTGGTGAGCATCTTAAAGCCTGGCTACCGTTCCATCCTCACAAATCTCTCTTTCCTCCCAGCGCCATCCCAGACGCCTGTTCCTGGTGCATCTTCTCTCCCATCAATCAAATTCAGAATAAACCCGATTTTATTTTATTTTTCCGTTTGAAAATTTCAGTCGTTTCTCACCTCATCGTAGACGCCCATCTCCCCTCACGTCTCCCAACAAACCTTGTCATTGTTGATTTCCACATACCTCCCCTCACCCCCCTCTTTAAATTTCATCCAGATCCAAAGATCCCGCCCCCCAGACATGCATCCTACCATTCGGGACTTTCCTGCTGAACTCGTCATCCACATCCTCGCCCATCTTGACCATGTCCATATCCTCAGATGTGCAGCTGTATGCTCCCTTTTTCGTTTCCCATCTCACGCAAAAACCCATCCCGACACCCCATGTAGGCTTGCAAATCCCTTGACGCTATTGTGCGGGGCTCCCACAAACTTCGTTACAAGATCGAGCTTGCCTTCGACGGCCTCATTGACCTCCCCCAGTCGAAACCCCTTCCTACCTACGAGAAGCTTCAACTCCTTCTCAGTAGGCGCAACGCCTGGCGCAGACTCGATTGGAAGTACAAGTTTCGTGTCCCCATGTCCGGCTCTTGTCGCGCGTATGAGCTTGTTTCTGGTATTTTCGCCAAGTCCTTGGGCGCAGGCGCGGGCGGCTCTCGCCACTTTGTTATGTCAAACCTCCCTTCCAGAAAGAACCCCTCGTCCGACTTCATTGCCAGAGAGGACGTTGGCGTCTCCAGCAAAGACTTTGTTATTGACCCCACCCAAGATTTAATCGGTTACGTCTCAGAGTCTGTGCCTTCTTCTCCACCCAGGAGCTTCTCTCGTTTCTGACCCCCTCCCCCGCTTCTCAGAAATGGCCTTTTCCCTCAGAGCCAAATCCAAATTCATCTCATGACAATCTCGTCTCATAAGTTCCACCCTGAAGCCGCTAACCCTGTGATAACCCACACGTGCAGCCTCCCCTTTGTAATGACAAACTCGTTCGTCGCGATAGCGGAAGACGTTCTTGCCATCTTCTTCTGGATTGAAAACCCTGGTCTCATTATCTGGAACTGGAAGTCAGGAAAACTGCTAGTCGTGAGCCTCATCGCCATATCAACTGAATGTATGCGTATTGACATCCTCCAAAGTACGTAATTGACTACGGTCGTCTGCCTCCAGGTATCTGGGACTTTTCATTCATCTCCAACCGCGCGTTCATCCTTACAAGCCGGGATCTCGGCGGTTCAATCGAAATATACTCTTTCCGAGATCCACCAACCGAGTCCGTGTTGACTCATGTCGCCTCCCTGCGCTTGCCCGCTCTTCTGCCCAGGATTACCCCAGCCCTGTTTTCCACCCACTCGGGGCCATTCACCAACTATGATTCGCCCTCGGAGGCACTGAAGGAGAAACCGTTCGCCGTTTCAAAGCAGTCGAGGATTCACGCTATGTGTATTCAGTATCACATCGCTGGTGGGACCCTGGACAGAAGATTCCGTTTCTTTTTCTTCGTCAAGAACAACTTTTTTCTGAAACTTGTCGACGAGCACCAGAGTGGTGAAACGCAGAATGCAAACTTCCCAAGGATACTATTGTGGGAGGAATGGGGCGTTGACAACACAAGGTTTATGGCATACGGCATGCAGCCGAGATGGCTGAGGTTAGTACCCCGTTTCATGTCTTCACGAGCCATTGTTTTTTTTTCTATTCTCTCCGTCTCCTTGGTTTCAATGGTCTTAGCGCGCGCGCGAACTCCTCCTGACGTGGTTCCTTTTCCCTGTGGTAGGTATGTTCACGGGCTGAAGGTCGTATGTCCCCCATACCCGTCCGATCGGAACAAGTGGGCATGTGTTTTGGAAGTGTTTGACTTCAACGTTCACCCCAAGAAACTACCTGAAGCTGAAAACACCATCCGGAGCGCTGATCTCGCCCAAGCATCGGGCGGTGGAGTGAGTGTGGACACAGAAGTGGACACATACCACGGACGAATGGATTTTAATTCCAAGACGTCGATTTCATCTTCTCCCGTGTCCTCATCCTCCAGCCCTCCGCCGACTCGACCCACTAACCCAAGCTCGATGTCAACCATTGCCCACGAAGTCTTCTATACCGTTCATTCGGAACCCTCAAAAATTCCCGCTTCAAGTGTCTTCGTCAACGACGTTTGCTCAAAACTCCCCTATACCCACACTGTCAGGAAGGATCTGTGTGCAGCATATTCAGGATTCATGATTGATGACGAACGGATCATCGGACTCAAGGTGAGCATTGTTTCTTCTTTTTCTTTCCCTCTCGGCGCGCTTCGTTGGGTTAACGTTCGTTACATTTACAGGCTTCGTCGGATGGAGAGATGGGGGATATAGACGTTTTTGTATTTTAAATTTTGGCTGGCATTCTCATTTAAACCTTCCCGGCTCTGCGCTGTTGGACGTGCGGAATACGCGGTCTTTGCTGGCATACAGCGTCGTGTTGGGGAGGAAGAGAATACAGATCCGACATTTGTATTCGATCGCTTCGTACGTACGTACATATCCGCCCAATAAAATGATACCCACTTTTCAGGATCGATGAAAGGATTCTCCATGGGATTCTGGCGTCGACGTCTGACCTGAATGTTGTGACGGTCTGACACCTGTCCACACGGTGTTCAACATCCTCTCGGCGGGGAACCCGGGGATAAACAGGAGACCGCAAGGTCCACCGGCGGTGGCGTTCGTTCAAAACCTTCATATATCAAAGCCCGTACGAATTTCCTTGGTCACAAGGAAATCGCAAAGCTTAACCCCAGTTAAACTCGTCCCGATAATTTCCAGAGGAAAATTCCGTTGCGGATCGGACAAAAATGGGTTAGCGGTGGGGGGTTTCTTTTTTTCTCCCCGTTCCGTTTGCTCCACTGTTTCCTCGGATACTCAAGCCGACAGTCCCAGAAGTCTTGACATGAGGCGGGGAGAGGTCCGATCGACATTTTGATGCGGTTCGGGCAAAAAATGTTAATGAGGCAAGAGGGGAATTCCAGAAGGGGGAGGACCCGCACGCTACTGTACATATGTCACCCCTTTCGTCTTGGCACCATGTGAAAGCGGTGGCCAGTGACATTGACAGCTGGTGAGATTGTTCGTCCCCTCATCTTGGAAACAAACGCTGTCGAGATCGGGCGCTGGCTTTTCGTGGCCCCCCTGAACCCATCTAATCCCCAGTTCAAAGGAATCAAATGGTCGAAAGGGAACCCGTTGGGGAATGCGAGTGAATATTTGATTTCGCGAGAAATGACATCAAGCCTCAAGGCCGGTCCCATGGAGCGAGTAGATTCCAAGGAAAAAAAGCTGATACAAAAACCCACAAAGTGTTAACAGTGAAAGGTCTCAACGTCCTATAGCGGGTGGTCCATGATCCCTTTCAGTAGCAGAAGATAGAGAATCTTCGTACTGGTACTCCCCACCTGGAACCCACGGATCGTACGGTAAACCTGCAGCCCTCCACGCGAGGAACCCCCCAACAACATCTGTCGCACTCCTCAACCCAATGAAATGTAGTGACCGAGCAGCAAGACTGGACGCATTGCCGTCGTGGCTCACCAGGATCACCCTCACATCGAACCTATTCACCACCACACTCGGACCCAACCTGCCGTGACTACGGGGATCAAGTTTCCACTCCAGCTCGTTCCGGTCGATAACGATCGACCCAGGGATGGCCCCAAACTCGCGTCGTTGGCTTTCGGATCGGATGTCGATTAGAAATATGGGTGGTGCCATCTCATCCGCGTGGGTCACCTCGCCGTATGCCTCGTCCGGTGTCATCCTCTCCAGCTTGGCCCTCGTGTGCGAGAGAAGCTGTGTGACTGACATAGAACCAGGGGGAGGAACCAGGGGTTCCATAAGATTGCCCACGGCCTTCTTGACAACATCTCTGAGTGCAAGTTCGTCATAGGATGAACCCCCCAATCCGTAAACTCCGGCCTCCCAGAGAAGCGCTTGTTCGGGCGTAATTGTGGTTTGTTCAACTATCGGGATTGATGTAGACCTCGGCGTGGCACTCATCGTAGGGATAAGGCCTGTACTTCTCGGGATGACGGCAGCGGTGGGGTGTAGATATTCCGGCCCTTGTACCCGGACATCGTAATCGACGTTCTCCACAGTCCTCCCCAGGAACTTGGATCTTGTGAGCAGAATCGCTCTGTGAACGAACACCGGGGAGGATCCAACGATAACCAACTTGGTGGGTGGTGAATTTCTTTTTCGTGACCCGGAACCCGTCATGAAGCTCTGACTCGGGACACTGTAGCTGCGATGGCTCTGACTGTGCCCACTCCTGGTCGTGCCCCGGTTGGAATGTGAGGGAGCGCTGCTGGATGTGGTTAGGGCGAAGAGAAATCCGCCTTGTCCTTGGCTCCCAGGGGATGTGGCAGTGATGGGGGATGGGATGTAACCGGTGTTCAGCAAAACGCGGATTTCACCCGCGACAGTGCGCAAGAATTGGTCGTCCCGAGACCTGTTGAGGGTGAAGACGACACCGACTTTTGAACCATCCACGAGTTCTGCTTTCCTGATCGCCCGAGCTGCAATGCTGCGGGCAACTTGAAGACGGACGTCTTCGATGGTCCTCTGTGGCAGGTGATCCTCCGTCGGAGAGCGATCGTGTTGATGATGTAGTGGATGGGGGGAGGGAGGGGAAGATGGGAAGCCAGGTTCCACGTGGCGATGAGCTTCTAGGTGGTGAGAGGGGGTTTGGTGGCCATGGTTCGACGCGGGTCCAGGGGGACGGATAGTCGAAGATGATTGTGCGAATTCTGTCTGGTCTTCGAGCTGACGGTGACGGTACGGGCCATAAGAATGAGTTGACTCCGTCTCGGAACGGAAAGTAGATGGGGAAAGAACACCATGTTCCTCAGGTTGGGTATAGATGCGATGTACGCGTGCTACAGAGGGCGGACGAGTTGTAGATGGCGAACTAGGCTCGGCATACCCATCAGGATATACGGCATCGGTCGAACGAGAGGAAGAAAGCGGCGAGGGGGGTCGGGGGGTGGACCGCGACTGTGGTCTGCCAGTCTCGACACCCACGTACTGTTGAGGAATAACTGGGGGAGGGCTCTGAGCATCGAGCTGCATCTGGTTAAGAGAGATGGCCAGATTCTGAAGCTGCAGCTGGTCGTCGTCGACAACCGCCTGGACTGGGCTCCTTCGCCATTGCTGCTGTTCGTAGGTCGGAGGGCTGGTTATGGTAGGTGTGGGGAGAGCGGTGTTTATTGCAGAGAGGACATTGGTGAAATTCCTGACAACCTGGGAGGCAGAGGTGAAGTTTGAGATCTCTGAGCCCTGTCCTCCCCCTGGAGGAGGGCTCTGGGATCGAGTGGAGGACGCAGACATTCGCTTAACTTTCTTCAATCGAACCGACATCTTTCGTTTGCAAACTCTCTGCTCGTGTCGATTTGTCTGAAGCTGAAAGATCGTTGAGCACGCGTTTTATTATCCAGCATTTCGTCCAGGCGCCTCACCTGTAATTCGCGTCCTTATCACCCGGGTCGTGATCTCATCAGCGAGGGCGCATACAGTGCCGCACACTCGTGATCATCGTAGACTACGCCACTGCCTGATCCACCCATCTATTCTAATGCCCGGCCGATATCGTGGACCTCTTATCTTTCTATCAACGATTGTATGCCTTCCGTTGATGGGGAACCCGACCGGCAAATCCGCAGAGCCCTCGCTCTTCTCCCGGAACCACTCACTTGATAGCCATGTCCTCGAGCCCCACCAAAGATGATGAGAAAGGCGTTGCGGTCGCCGCTGACGAGGTCGAGCTCGCCAGGATGGGATATAAGCAGGAGCTCAAGTTTGTCTGCGTCTTTGTGGGGTGATGTCGTGTTCTAACATTTTCACTCTCTCAGACGAGAGCTCAGTCTCGTGCAGGTACAATAGCTTCGAGTCCTTACAGAAGCTCGCTGTTGACATCCTGTTCTTCAGAACTTCGGTGTCTCGTTCTCCATCATCAGTATCATGACCGGTATCCCTTCGCTGTTCCTCTACGGTTTAGTACGTTTTCCCGCACGCTTTGGGCCGTCCGAAACCCGCTGACGTTTCTCTCAGAACACCGGAGGTCCCGTAGTTATGGTTTGGGGCTTTATGGTAGTCGCGTGTACGTGAAACTCTATCTCCCGCGTTCGTGGGAACACTCAACCCGTTACGCAGTTTTCACGATGGCCGTCGGTTTAGCCATGGCAGGTTCGTAACCCAATAAGTACTCGGTTTCCTGCTAACCTTTTTCAGAGGTCTGTAGTGCCCACCCAACCAGCGGTGGTCCGTATTTCTGGGCGGCTATGCTTTCGACCCCCAAGAGGGCACCCTTCGCCTCATGGATCTGCGGTTGGTTCAATCTTCTCGGTCAGGTCGCTGTGACCACTGGAATTAGGTTATTCCTTTCCCAAATTATGCTAGGTTTCATACAGCGCTGACGCAATCAATCTCAGTTTTGGATGTGCAACCTTTATCTCCACTGCTGCCACCATCAATACCAGTTTCGTCCCAAATGAGAAGACAACGATTGGTGTGTACGCTGCCGTCTTGGTCACCCAAGGTACATGTTGCTGGATGTGCCTCTGTCGATTCTTAGACATGCGTTAACCGGACAAGTCTTTAGGCTTGATCAACACTTTTGGAGTTCACCTCTTGAAATACCTTAATAATATTTCCATCTGGTGGCACGCCATTGGGACCTTCGCCGTGGTTATTTCTATTCTCGCCGCTGCCCCTAAACTCCAGTCGGGCAACTTTGTGTTCACCCAATTTTTGGATAACACCGGGGATCCCGGTTGGAGTGTCCGCGCGAGCAAAGGATACGTCGTTATGATCGGTATCCTCATGGCCCAATACACCCTCACAGGCTTCGATGCCAGTGCACACGTACGGGAATTTTGTCGCGATTCCCTCCGCTGGAGACTGAACCCTGAATGCAGATGACGGAGGAAACCCATAATGCCGCCATGTCCGGATCCATCGGCATCATCATGGCAATCGGTGTCTCCGCGGTTCTGGGTTGGTTCCTCATCCTTGGGTTGTTGTTTTCGATTCAAGATCTGGCCACTACGCTCGACTCCCCGACCGGACAGCCGGTAACCCAAATCTTCCTTGACACAGTGGGCCCCAAGGGCGCCATTGTTTTGATGGTGATCGTCATTGGGTGCATGTTCTTCTGCGGGTGCGCCACCTCCACCTTCACGCAACCTTGCGGCGGCTGACAATCCACCTCATGCTAGCGTGTTTTCCATCACGTCCAACTCCCGTATGATGTACGCCTTTGCTCGTGATGGAGGAATCCCGGGACACAAGTTCTTCCACAAGGTGGACCCCAAAACCAAGTCGCCCATTAGGACAGTTTGGCTTGCTTGCACGTTATCCTTCATTCTTGGACTCCCAAGTTTAGGGAGTAACGTTGCGTTCGCTGCGGCAACTAGGTATGAAATGAGCCTCCTCGACCCTTGTTGGTCCTTGACAGTCCCCTGGATTTATAGTATCGCAACAATAGGATTGTACATCTCGTACGGAATCCCAATTGCCCTCAGACTCTGGAACCGCAAGAACTTTGAGAGAGGACCCTTTCATCTCGGAAAATTCTCCTATCCGGTTGCGACGATTGCTGTGCTGTGGATTTGCCTGATCTCGATCGTCTTCATCCTTCCTCAAGCCAACCCTGTCGACTCGCAAACGCTCAACTACGCGATCGTTGCTGTCGGTATAGTTGTGTTGTACTCGGTGGCGTTTTGGCTTGTTTCGGCCAGGAAGTGGTTCAAGGGGCCGATCAAACAAATTGAAGGTAAGGCAGGATTTCAATTTTATGATCCAGCGGTGGTTTACTGGCTCCGCCCCACAGCTGAAGCGAGGGGGTTTGACGTTATGAACCCCACTAACACCAATAGGATTGAAGACTAGACCACACTATGGCTTTTCTATTCGTGGATTGCTTTCTCACATATACACACTGCGTTTTGTTGGTACCTCCTGAGGAACATATAACCCCTGACGCTCAGGTTCAATGCTCATCTCAATTCCTCATGTCAGCCCGATCAGGTCAAGGATATACAGTCAAAAATGCAATAAGATACTATGCATTTAAACAAATTTGACTGTAGGAACGCGTTGGGTTCGCCGGCGACCCGAATGGGGACATCTCTCCCATCATTACTGCCATTGATTATACGGTTTGTAATGCTCCACTGGGTAGTGACCGTTGCGCTGCTCGCTGGCATATGTATTCATCGCGGCAAAATACTTAGGAGTCGACGCGCGCGCCCCGCGGAAATTCGTCCGGGCGGAAGCGCATGTTGATATGGGGTCGTCGGACTCCTACGGAAGAGCGGATGCAGAGGGAAGTGGGAGTGTGGGTAGGTGAAGTTGGTCGAGAAGGTTTTGTGCTTCCCACTACTGTGCGATTGACCATGGTTGTGCAGTTCAAGGATCACGCGCACGGCTCGTCAAGTCTCCTAAGCTGGTAGAAAATATTGGAGTGTGAATTATAGACCCTGCACTTCGTGCGTGTGAAATCCCACAGCAACAGGTTATCCTGAAGCTCGTACTCAATTAATATAAGATCACGGGCAAACAGGTCCTGTGATGCATACACGAGGCAGACGGGTAGATTCCTAGTAACATGGGTTGGACCGAAATCACTGAGATAAGTGACGCTCGCGACCATTCGATATTCAATACCAATGTCCCTAGACATGGCAGAAAGTATTTTCCCCTCGTGAGGTGGAAGCGAGGTGGAAGCCGATCACGATTGTATGAATGATGCTCAAGCACTCAAAGTACTCAACCATGGGAACCAAAGTATGCTCCCTGGGTAACCCAAAACACCCGATAGCGTAGGGTCCGAGTCGGCCGAAGACTAGAGAGGGCCTGGGGGAGAATGCAGCGTTCGCATACGCTGCTACCCAGGACCTAGTATTTCGCCGGTGCGCTCGTTAACGTTATTCGCGACCTTCTCGCCCGCATCATGATCTCATCAGCTACAGCCACTCATCCAATTCCCGAAATCGTGGCCCTCTTATCTTTCTATCAGCAATCTTATACCTTCTACCGAATGAATTCCTTGCTCCACTTCACCCATAACTTCTACCTGACTGTCGTAGTCATGTCTTTGAGCTTTACCGCTGCGGTCTCCGCTGATGAGGCCGAACTCGCCAGGATGGGATATAAGCAGGAGCTCAAGTTTGTTTATGTTTCTGTGCAGTGATCTCATGTGCTAACGTTTTGAATTCCCCTTCTTCAGACGAGGGCTCGGTCTCGTGCAGGTATAATAGCTTCGAATCCTCGTAGAAGCTCGTCGTTGACATCCTGTTCTTCAGAACTTTGGTGTCTCGTTCTCCACCATCAGTATCTTGACCGGCATCCCTTCGATGTTCCTCTACGGTTTGGTGCGTTTCCCACGTGTCTTGGGGCCACCCGAAGCTCGCTGAAAATTTCTCTCAGAACACCGGAGGTCCCGTGGTCATGGTTTGGGGTTTTTTGGTAGTCGGATGTACGTGAAACCTCTATCTCCCAAGTCCGCGAGAAGGTTTGACTCGCGACGCAGTTTTCACGATGGCTGTTGGTTTAGCCATGGCAGGTCCGTAGCTCGATGAGCGCTCAGTCCCTCCACCATTGTTAACCTTTTTCAGAAATCTGCAGTGCCTACCCAACCAGCGGTGGCCCGTATTTTTGGGCGGCTATGCTTTCAACTCCAAAGAGGGCACCATTCGCTTCGTGGATCTGCGGCTGGTTCAACCTCATCGGTCAGGTTGCTGTGTCCGCCAGAGTTTGGTTGTTCCTTTCCCAGAGCATCCTAGATGTCATGCAGCGCTGATATAGCCAATCCCATAGTTTTGAATTCATAACGTTCATCTCCGCCTATGGTGTCATGGATGGCTATCCCGCCATACCTAGGAAGTCGACAATTATTATGTATGTTTGTTTCTTGGCTATGAATGGTACGTCTTGGTAGATGTGCCTCTTCTGATTACTAGACACGCCCTAACCGGACAAACGTGTAGCCTGGTACAACAGTTATGGAATCGGTTTCCTGAAATTCGTAAATGGCGTTTCTATGTTGTGGCACGCCATTGGGACCTTTGTCGTGGTCATTTCCGTTCTCGCCTCTGCTCCTAAACTCCAGCCAGGCAGCTTTGTGTTCACCCAATTTTTGGATAACACCGGGGATCCCGGTTGGAGTGTCCGCACGAGCAAAGGATACGTCGTTATGATCGGTATCCTCATGGCCCAATATACCCTTGCAGGCTTCGATGCCAGCGCACACGTATGAGAATATTATCACAACCCCCTCGTTGGAGACTGAATGTTGGACATAGATGGCGGAGGAAACCCATAATGCCGCCATGTCTGCACCCATCGGTATTATCATGGCAATCGGTGTCTCCACAGTTCTGGGCTGGTTCCTCATCATTGGGTTGTTGTTTTCGATTCAAGATCTGGCCACTACGCTCAACTCCCCGACCGGCCATCCGGTGGCCCAAATCTTCCTTGATACAATGAGTCGCAAGGGTACTAACGTTTTGATGGTGATCGTCATCGGTGGCATGCACATCTGTGGGTGTGTCACCTCCACCTTCACGCGACTCTGTGGCGACTGACGATTCGCATCGTACTAGCATTCTCTCTATCACGTCCAACTCTCGTATGATCTACGCCTTTGCTCGTGATGGAGGGTTCCCGTTCCCCCGCGGGGTGGACGCAAAAACCAAGTCGCCCATAGGGGCAGCTTGGCTCGCTTGGACATTTTCCTTCTTCCTGGGACTCTCATGTTTGGGGGGTAGCGTTGCGCTCGCTGCAGTGACTAGGTATGAAATGAGACATCTCGACCTTCGCCAGTCGTTGACGGTCTCCTGGTCACGTAGTATCGGAACAATAGGATTGTACGTCTCGTATGGAATTCCGATTGCCCTCCGACTATGGAACCGCAAGAACTGTAAGAGAGGGCCTTTTCATCTCGGAAAATTCTCCTATCCGGTTTCAGCCGTTGCTTTGCTGTGGATATGTTTTGTCTCGATTGCCTTCATCCTGCCTCGAGCAAACCCCGTTGACTCACGAACGTTCAACTACACGATCGTCACAGTTGGTATAGTTCTGTTGTGGTCTGTCGGATATTGGCTGGTTTCGGCCAGGAAGTGGTTCAAGGGACCGATAAGTCAAATTGAAGGTAAGGCAGGATCTCAGGCTTACGGTCGAACGGTGGCTCACTGGTTCCATCCCGCAGTCGAACCGGGGGAGGTGGTCATTATGGACCCTGCTAACGCTGATAGGGTTGATGCCTAGACCACCCTGCGGTTTTGTATTCGTGAATTTCGTCCTGCTCTCTCGCGTATATACATTGCATTTTGTTGGTGTCTCCTGGGGAGCACATAACGGACTGGGGTTTGATGTACAGGTTACGTTCAACGTCCAACGGTTGATCTCAATTCTCCATGTCCGCCCGATCGCGTCAAGGATACAAGAACGCATTGAGCTCGCTGGCGGCTCGGACGGGGACACCTTTCCCCTCATTGATTATATCGTTTGCAATACTCCACGAGATAACTGCCGTTGTACCGCTCGCCGGGATATTCTTCGGAGCAAAGTACTTGGGAGTCGGCGAACGCATTGTGGGGTTCGTCCGGGCGGAAGCGCATAACCATACGGCGTCGTCGGGCCAGACTCCTGCGACAGAGTGGGTGCGTAGGAAAGTGGGGACATGGATTGATGAGGGAGAAGTGTGGGCGGAGAAAGTTGGTCGAAGATACGGGTTCTTTGGGTATCCGAAGACGCCCGAGGGTGTAAAGTTCGAGCCAATTGGAGGCGAGAAAGGACCTAGGGTCGCTGGTGATGTTGCGAACGCAGTTTTCGCATACACTGCTACCAAGGTCAGTGTGCCTCGTCAAATACGATACTAGTAGATTGACGAGGGCGCTCGTAGGCTCTCATTCCAGTTAGACTCGGGGTGTCGTTTTACCTGAGCCCGGCATTTTCGAGGAGAGTTGTAGAGCCCGTAAGAAAGGGATTCATATTCGTGATACGTCGTGGTCGTACTTAGAGAATTTCTTCCCTCCTGCTAAGTAACAACAAAACACCAATCGTCATTGGTCCGATCAACTCCTTCCGTCCGCACGACCATCCCATCCCGAGCATACCGCGTCCTAATGATCACCTCTCTTGGCCGAACCGCGTCTCCCATCTTTCCATGCAGAGCCGAATGGTGCAGACGTACTCTCGCGACCTCAGCCCATGCTGAAACGTCGTCGACTCCACCAATCTCACTAAAACCACACGGGAAAGCGCACAGACGTAATGACAAGGTCAATACCCAGAACGTCCCTGTGAAAATGTTCGTTAGGCCGTGGGATGGTATACCGAGCATGCTTGACGGATTTGCTATGATTCGTGGAATCGAGAAAGAATACGGAAAGGTCAAGACCTTCAAGTTCTTGAGGGTACGTTAGTTTCGTTTGCGCCCGCACTCGGATGGACTTAACCGGGTTTCCGTGTCAATGTTTATAATCGTTTAGGACGGAGAAATACCTTCCTCGTACTTTTCCTACTTCTGGGTGGAGCTGGAAGACCCATCCAGATACTCGGGTGCCACTACAACCGTTCTTCAAATCCCCATCCCCGAAGTGGAGCGGAAAAAGCCAGGGGGGATCAGTCTTTCCGACCTTCAGCCGTTCCTTCGACCGCCCCCCGGAGCGCAGGGGGAAGCACAGGAATGGAGTGGCGTGACGGAACGTATGGTTGACGAGGTAGATGAAAGCAAGCGGAAAAACAAAATGTATGACCTGCGTCTCGAACCTTCCGGTAAGTGGTCTGTTTGAAAGGTATCGGTTCACGGGTTCCTGGAAGACTCATTTAATCACCGTACACAGAGGTTCACATGAACCGACCACATCCGCTCGAGCAACGAAAGTACTTCCTCCTCTCTAAGGCGTTCGCAAATTGGGGAGGATTTGCTTCCCCTCCATCTCAAGCGACTACCGACCCAAGCACCACGCCAACATTCGATATTCTCATCGAACAAGGTTCTCGATTCGTCGGAACCAATCGTCCCGCCACTGCCGCGGAAGACGAGGCGCCTCCCCCTCCACCAGAAGAACCTCACAAACCCTTCAATCACGAATTCGACGAACCCGCCCGTTCTAC
>Ga0307515_10000790_pt1 | contig 72891 bp, 77 predicted proteins | sample 17_EM_MG_FD_194513 | JGI IMG/M metagenome (GOLD analysis project Ga0307515, IMG submission 194513) | Populus trichocarpa ectomycorrhiza microbial communities from riparian zone in the Pacific Northwest, United States - 17_EM | ecosystem: Host-associated > Plants > Roots > Unclassified | place... | reverse complement strand
TAACCTTTCTTTTTGTTCTGAAAAATATCAACCAAATCCTGCACATCCTCGTGCCCGTAAGTAACCGAAGTGTGGATTGGTTTATGTAAAGACCCATGCTCTGGCTTGCCCAGGCGGTCGGCATGTAGTAGGGTAGTTGTAAAGCCTCTTTTAGTAGTCATTGTGAACCTATCAGTAAAAAAATAATAGCGGTTGCGAACTTAGCAATTTTTATGCACACGAATTTCACCAATTGAATCGAATTGACACGAATCTTATGGACACGAATTTCACGAATGATGGCGAATTGACGCAAATCTGATTGGTAAAGGGTTTTACTGACACGAATTTTAATGATAGGGAGAATTCGCACGGATCTGAGTCGCAAAGCTTCATTAAAATGGGAGGGAGGCTTTTATTCGCGACTAACCCACTTGGATTCGTGAAATTCGATCTAATTGGTGAAATTCGTGTCGATAAAATTCGTGTGCATATGAGAGCAGTATTACAACGGGTTACCGAAGCAAGTTGCAAAGTTGATGGTGAAATAACCGGGCAAATTGGCGCCGGCTTTTTGGTGTTGCTGGGTGTTGAGGATGCCGATACCGAAGACGACCTGAGCTGGCTGGCCAATAAAATTGCGGGCATGCGCGTTTTTGGCGATGAGAACGGCCTGATGAACAAAGCCCTTGCCGATATTAATGGCGACATATTGCTGATATCGCAATTCACCTTATTTGCCCAAACAAAAAAAGGAAACCGGCCATCATTTATCCGGGCGGCAAAACCCGATAAGGCGATTCCAATGTATGAGCAAATGATAAAAACGCTCGAAAATATCACCGGTAAAAAAATAGCTACCGGCATTTTTGGGGCAGATATGAAGATTAATTTATTGAACGATGGCCCGGTAACTATAGTAATGGATACCAGGGATAAGGATACACACTAATTACACACCAATTTTTCTAATTTTATCTAATTTCACGAATTGTAAAAAAGAAATATAGGGATGGCCGATCTGCTTTTCAAGGAAGAATCTTATAAAATAATTGGCGCTTGCTTTGAAGTTCATAAAATATTGGGCCATGGATTTAAAGAAGCTGTTTATAAAGATGCTTTGGAATTTGAGTTTGAAAAAATCAGCATTTCATTTTCAAGGGAAACTCCTTATACAATAGTATACAAAGGACAGAAGCTTAAACATTTTTTTGTAGCTGACTTCATTGTTTTTGACAGTATTATACTTGAAATAAAAGCAGCAAGCAATATCGGCGATCCTCACATCAAGCAAACATTAAACTACCTCAAAGCATCTGGGTTGAAGCTTGGACTTGTTATAAATTTTGGCACACCGTCGCTTACCTATCAACGTGTAATAATTTGATCCATTCGATTAAATCACCCTGATTAGTGTAATTCGATAAAATTAGTGTAATTCGTGTATGGAAATTAAAGAAGCGCAGCATCTGGTAGATAAGTGGATAAACACCATGGGTATCAGGTATTTTAATGAGCTTACCAATACGGCTATTTTGATGGAGGAAGTGGGCGAGGTGGCCCGCATTATGGCGAGGCAGTATGGCGAACAATCATTTAAAAAATCGGATATGGAGGTTAACCTGGCAGATGAAATGGCGGATGTGCTGTTTGTGCTGATATGCCTGGCTAACCAAACCGGTATCGACCTCACGGATGCGCTGGAAAAGAATATGGAGAAGAAAAGCATCCGTGACGCCGACCGGCATAAGAATAACGAGAAGCTAAAATAACAGAGTCAAAATTATATATTTATTTTTGCTATTTAACAGAATTAAATTTGTTAAATTCCGAATTTTAAATACTTTAATAAGGAAATTGTCGTTTAATCTCAAAACCAAATTTCCTTATTATGAAAAATTATATTATCTCATTTACCTTATTGCTGGCACTTTGCGCCTGCGAAAAGAAACGTGAGCCATCAAAAATGCAGGCTGCAGATGTTATGCTGGCGCCTGTGCCTATTGTAGAAGAAAAAAACATAGGTAGCGCAAATTCTTTAGCTAAATCAGCAGCAGATAAACCTGTATCACCTCAAAAAGAAACAATAGATACTTCAAAAAAGATCATTAAGGAAGGCGAGATCCGTTTTCATACAGGCAACCTATATGCTGCAAAGCAAAAAATAGTAACCTCATTACAAGGCCTTGGCGGTTATGTAGCCGAAGAGACAGAAACCAATGGCGGCGATAACGACCAAAAAGAATTTGACCTGAAGATACGTGTACCTGCTAAAAATTTTGACAGGTTCCTGGATGTATTGTCGGCCAGTGGTGATAGCATCGACACTAAAAACATCCGCAGAAAAGACGTTACTTCGGATTTTATTGACATTGCAACCCGGTTAAAAAATAAACAGGTATTAGAAAGCCGGTACCTGGACTTGCTAAGAAGGGCTACAAAAACAAGCGACTTGTTGGAGATAGAAGATAAGATAGCCGAAATCCGCACGGACATTGAATCGACCCAAGGGCAGCTAAATTATATGACCCGCCAGGTGGCGTTCAGTTCGCTTGATATCACTTTTTACAATAAACAAGGCGAACGCACAAATAACGAAAATGGCTTTGGCTTCCGGTTTAAGCAGGCAATAACCCAAAGTTGGGATATTGTACAAGGTTTGTTTTTTACCATTGTAACACTATGGCCGGTTTTGGTTATTACACTTATAGGGCTTTGGTGGTTCAGAAGGTGGGCAAGAAAAAGAAAACAGGAGAAAGATGCCGAATAAAAATACGCTAATAGTGGCTTAGTTTTATTGCCGTAATTTAACCAGCCGCTCCCCATCCAAAACCGGAATAGCCGTTGTAATATCTACCTGCAAACAAAAATCGATATCCTTTTGGATACCTAACTTTTTAAGCCGCTCGCCGTGGGATGTTTTTTTGAGGTAATCGTTAATGTCGTGCTTGCCCAATTGGTACAAATCATTGGCCGCCAGCGCGGCATCATCCAAAACATAACCGCTAGTTTTTAACTGTTCAATTACGGCGCCCGCAAAAAGGGTATCCTCCAGGTTAAAGTTATTTTTCCAGCCGGCGCATACCAGCAGCACATTTTGGTCCTGGGTTTTTAACCAGGTGCTTAATGCTGTTAGGTTAAGAAACGAGCCGATGACGATTTTTTTAGATGCACGCGATAAATGCAACGCGTGCGTGCCGTTGGTAGTAGTAAGCACTACGGTTTTACCAGCCACTTTTTCGGTAGTGTAGGAAAACGGCGAATTCCCAAAATCGAAACCATCAACTACTTTCCCGTCGCGCTCTGCTGCCAAAAGGTAATCCAGCCCTTTCTCTCTATACGCGGAACACTCCTCAACCTGTGATACCGGGATAATAGCCTCCGCACCGTTTTCAATACCATAACATATAGATGATGTTGCCCTGAAAATATCAATAACTACTACAATATATTCTTCCACATTAAAAAGTGGCAACAAAGCAGGTGTAAGGCAAACGTGTGCCCCCCTACCCCCTAAAGGGGGAGTTTGGTTATCGGTATTTTCAGACATGTGTTTCAATAATAAATTAGAGTTTCAAACTCTGGTTCCCCCTTCAGGGGGTTAGGGGGCTTAGGCTTTATAAAAAGGCGGTTTCACAATTTTAGCCCTGATTTTATTATCGCGGATGCTGATGTAAATCTCGGTGCCTTCTTTGGCAAATTCGGTTTTTACATAGCCCAGGCCTATGGCTTTTTGCAGCGAGTAGGATTGTGTGCCTGATGTTACTTTGCCTATATTATTGCCATCGGCATCAACAATGGGGTAGTCATGGCGCGGGATACCGCGGTCTATCATTTCAAAACCAACCAGTTTTTTGCTTACACCGGCTTGCTTTTGCTGTTGCAGCGCTTCGGCGTTGGTAAATTCTTTATTGAATTTGGTTACCCAGCCAAGGCCGGCCTCTAATGGCGATGTGGTATCGTCAATATCGTTGCCATACAGGCAAAAGCCCATCTCTAAACGCAAAGTATCGCGGGCGCCCAAACCAATTGGCTTTATGCCGAATGGCTCGCCGGCTTTAAAAATCGCATCCCAGATCTGCTCTGCATACTGATTTTCGAAATAAATTTCAAACCCGCCTGCTCCGGTATAGCCTGTCGCCGAAATCAGCACGTTATCAACTCCGGCAAAAGTTCCCTTTTTAAAGGTGTAGTATTCCATTGATACCAGATCAATATCGGTAAGGCTTTGTAGTGCTTCGGCCGCTTTAGGGCCCTGGATAGCCAGGAGCGATGTACGGTCGGATATGTTTTTCATATCAACACCGTTGGTATTGTATTTTGAAATCCAATTCCAGTCTTTATCAATGTTTGACGCGTTAACCACCAGCATGTAAGTTTTTTCGTCAATGCGATAAACCAGCAAATCGTCAACAATACCGCCATCTTCGTTTGGCAGGCAGGAGTATTGCACTTTGCCATCATATAATTTAGCAGCATCGTTGCTTGTAACCCGTTGGATAAGGTCAAGCGCGCTATCGCCCTTCAAAATAAACTCGCCCATGTGGCTTACGTCAAATACCCCAACCGCCTTGCGCACGGTTTCGTGTTCGGCGTTAATACCCACGTATTGCACAGGCATGTTGTAGCCGGCAAATGGCACCATTTTGGCGCCTGTTTTTATATGTACTTCGGTTAAAGCAGTATTCTTCATGCGGTCAGTTCAATCAGCCGCAAAGGTAATTATTTTGAAGAGAATTTGCCCCCTCTAAATCTCCCCCGGGTGGGGAGACTTTAATGAAGTGCTTCCTTCCGGGGAGGATTGGGGAGAGGCCCCTAATTTTTTATAAAATTTAACCAAATCTTTAGCTACCTTATTCACGTCATGCTGTTGCTCAACCAGCTTACGTGCGTTCAGGCCTACGCTTTTGCAAAATTCTTCATCGGATATGCAACGTTCAATAGCATGGTAAAACTCGTCCTGGTCATTGGCTATCATGATATTTGTTCCGTTGGTAAAGTTTATACCTTCGGCCCCCAGGGCTGTAGATATGATACATTTTTGCATGGCCATCCCCTCTACAATTTTTACCCGCATACCACCGCTTGATAACAGCGGAACAATCATGATGGCTTTACTGTTTACAAATTCAAAAGCATCGTCAACTTCGCCCTGGATAAATATTTTACCCATTACCTCATAGTCATCAAAACGCTCGGGAATGTTATGACCGGCCACATAAAATTTAACGCGCAAATCGCCCTCTGTAAGGTCTTTATAAAAATTATCAATAAACCACTCTATCCCTTCGCGGTTAGGCAACCAATCCAGCGAGCCAAGGAAAAATAAACTTGGGAATTCAGTTTTACTAAAATCGGGCCGGTACCTGGTCAGATCAATCCCAACAGGAAAAATCTCTACAGGGATAGCAGTGCCGTATGACAGGATGGTTTTTTTATCTTCGGCGGTAAATACCGCAATTGCATCAAACTTATTAAGCTGTTGCAATTCATAATCTTTAATCCGCCGCGCAACCATGCGCAGGTACCCCCTTTTCAGCAGGTCGCTTTTTTGATACGCAAGCCTTTCATAAACCTGGTGCTCAATATTATGCGACCGGTAAATAAGTTTGGCTTTTGACACCTTGCGGATAGATGCCAGGTAGGGCGTAACAAACAAACCTTCAAACTGGATAATATCATAAGCCGTTTGTTTTAATTCCCGGATAAGCAGCTTTTCAAACTCGGCATCGTAATACCTATCAACGTTGTTTGATTTTTTGCGGAACAAATTCACCGCGGCATCAACCATAGATACGTTGATGTTGATTTTAAACGAAGTATAATTTATTTTATCTTCCAGCTCGTCTTTTTCATAATAGCTGCTATTATACTTTTGCGCGTTTAATGCCACCAGCGACACTTCATGCCCAAGGGCAATTAATCCTTTTATGGTATTGCACACCACAATGGCATATCCGCCATTTTGCGGAAATGGGACACGATGTGTTAAAATAAGGATCTTCAATGAGTTGATGGGTTTGTCACAAAAATACCAACCAGAAAGGGGTTATCAAAACATCTGGCCAATGTATCTTAAAAAATACTTAACTGCGGATCGCTCACCCTGAAAGTTTTACGATGATATGGCGTAAATCCAATTTTCATAACGGTTTCGCGGTGTTTTATGGTTGGGTAACCTTTATTGGTATGCCAGTCATATTCGGGATGTTCGGCAGCAATTTTCAACATGTAATCGTCGCGGTAGGTTTTGGCTAAAATTGAGGCCGCCGCTATGCTGAAGTATTTACCATCGCCCTGTATTACACAGGCATGCGGTGTGTTTTTATATTTATTAAACCGGTTACCATCAATAATTAAAAACTGCGGCGGTATATGCAGCTTTTCGATAGCGCGGTGCATGGCCAGGAAAGACGCATTAAGGATGTTTATTTCATCGATCTCGAAATTATCAACCGATGCCACGGCGTAGGCGATTGCCCGTTCTTCAATCTCTACGCGTAACCTGTACCTTATATCCTCGGATACCTGCTTGGAGTCATTCAGTAAATCGTGATCAAAATCGTGGGGCAGAATAACAGCCGCTGCAAACACCGGCCCCGCAAGGCAACCACGCCCAGCCTCGTCACATCCCGCCTCAATCAATTCATACTGGTACCTTGCTGTTAACATATGGCAAAGATAGAGTTTTTAGTATCGAGTAGTTAGTATCAAGTATCAAGACCGAAGAATAGTCCGGCATTATACTTTTAGACTGGCATTAGTGAAATTCGTGTGTATTAAATTCGCCACAATTCGTGAAATTCGTGTGTATTAAAATATCTTCAGCGTAAGCAGGGTAATATCGTCTATAGGTTTGCTTTTATGCCCAAGGCTCAGGTGGTCTAACAAAAGATCGTTAAAATTATCGGGCGATAAATTGCCATGGGCTTTTACAAACGAAAGCAATTTTTCTTCATTCCAAACCTTGCTGCTGGTTGATTCAAAATCCATTAAACCATCGGTATAGTTTACAATAAGGCTGCCGGGTTCAATATCAACCTCTCCTTCGTTTAAAAAAGGCAGTTCTTCAAAAACGCCAATCATTGTAGTGCCCAGCTTTAAAGGGATAGCCTCGCCATCGGCATACAGAATAGTAGGATTATGGCCGCAGTTTATATAATTGAGTTTTCGCTTCTTTTGATTGTAACGTGCCAGGAACAGGGTAATAAACCGCTCGCCCTTGGTATTGTTGAGCACTATTTTATTAAGGCGGTCAATAATGTTGGTCAGGTCATCTTCCACCGCTGCCCAGGCATGCAGGCTGGCCTGAAAGTTTGCCATTAACAACGCCGCCGATATTCCTTTGCCGGATACATCGGCAATACACCATAAAAACTCATGCTCGTTAAGGCGGATAAAATCAAAATAATCGCCGCCAATGTTTTGATGGGGCAGGTATTTAGCACCAACTTCAACGGCATCGTCCTTATGGATCCTGAGCGGGATCAGCATATTCTGCACTTCAACGGCAAGCTCCATTTCGCGTTGAAAACGTTCTGATTGCAAACGTTCTTTAAATAGTTTCTTATTCTCCAGCGCTACTATGATCACGTTCATCAGCGTTTGGATGAAGTTAAGATCGTTGCTCAGCATCTCGCCCGATGTATCAAAATCGCCGATAAGCGCATAGGCCAGGGCCTTGCTTTTATGATATATCGGAATAAAATAATTGTACTTGCGCAAGATAACATCCTGGTGATCGGATATCGCGACCGGCGATTTAACTTTGCTTAATTTATCACAAGCCCTGCCCAAAGCCATTGCCGATTCTGTTTCGCCGCCATATTTAGAGATACATACAAACTTATTTTCCTTTTCTATAAGGAAACGAAGCTTGCCAACCTGCAGGTAATTTTGCAGAATAACCTCCAGCATTTGTATCAGGATGGGGGTAGAAGTATTCTTATTAATAGCCCTGGTGATCTCCAATAAGGAATTCAACTCAGATTGCCGTTTCAGCAACAGCCTTATTAATTCGTCTTCGCCAGAACTGTCGTCTTTGTATTGCATTTGTTTTTAGTCGCCTGACTAAAGTAAAAAAAATATTTTCAAATGCGCGTACTTTGTGATTTTATATCGAATGCATCGCGTAAACCAACGGTAACCAGGTTAAAAGCATACACAAGCAGCATAATTGCCAGCCCCGGCGTAATGGCCAGGAAAGCCGAATCCATTACGATGTAGCCATAATGTTCCTTAATCATGCCGCCCCAGGTAGGCATCGGCGGCTGTGCACCAAAGCCCAGGAAGCTAAGCCCTGCCTCTAACAAAATAGCCGATGCGAAATTTGACGATGCCAGCACCAAAATAGGCCCGGTTATATTAGGCAAAATATGTTTGGTAATAATGCGCCTGTTGTTGAAGCCAAGGGCGCGGGCAGCTTCTACATATTCAACCTGTTTCAGGCTCATTACCTGGCCACGTACCAGGCGGGCTACTTCAACCCACATGGATAAGCCCACTGCAATAAATATTTGCCAAAGCCCTTTGCCCAATGCAAACGATATGGCAATAACCAGCAGCAATGCCGGTAACGACCATAATATGTTCATTACCCAGCTTAAAGCGGCGTCAATCCATCCGCCAAAATAGCCGGCTACCGATCCAATTGTTACCCCTAAAAACATACTGATTATCACCGACATCAATCCAACTGCCAATGAAATGCGGGTGCCCAGTAACAAGCGGCTCAATAAATCGCGCCCGTAAACATCGGTGCCCAGCCAAAAGGTTTTGGTGATTACCTGTTCGCTTTTAATTTTATCGCTAAAGTTTTTATATATCTCCGCGGTTTTTTCGCAGGTGAGCGTTGGGTTTAACAATACCTTGTTAAAATGATATCGTGGTTTAATACCTGTTACCACTTCAAAAATATTATAGGCTTTTTGGTCGGGTTTATCCTCATTGCCAATGTATTCGCCTACATGAATGGAATCCTGTTTAAAGTAATACCCTGTAATAGGCACTTCCCTGTAAAATGACGGCTGCCCAAAAAGCATCCTGTTAAAAAACCCCATCGTATCTACTTGCTCGCCTTTGCGTATAAGTAACATCATGAATTTTGCGCCGGGCTTTTTAATGCTCAGCTGTATAGTCATGTTATTGGCATGGGGGGTATTATCGGGCATTATCAAATACCCCAATATGGCCACCAATAAGGTTATCGCTATGAAAACAAGCCCGGCCATGGCAATTTTGTTACGCTTAAATGCGTTCCAGGTACGTTTGGAGGGGGTAAGCTGGGCCAATAGTTAATAGTTCTGTTTGGCTAAATATCGCTTAAATAGGTACAATAAGCAATCGGCCGGGCTACAAATTACATTGGCATTAAAAATCACCGGGGCTACCTAACCTCGCGGCCTTTCCATTGGTACTTTTTATTGCTGCCTATTAATCCCATGTAGGCCAGGTAAACCACGTGTACCGGTATGGTAATTATAAGCAGGCTAACCAGGTAGCTGCGCTTAAAAAATGAAGTAACTGGTATCAGGTAAATAGCTTCAAAAAAATATTTCAGTAAAAACTGCGCCAAAAAAAGCTTAAAAATATCGGCAAAAAACAATCCCAGGAAAAAATTCAATAGGATAGAGATATTAAAAAGCCAGAAGATAAGCGCGATAATAACGATCTTTTTATCCCTATACATCGTAAATTTTGATGCCCAGCGTTTACGTTGCTGCATAAACTCTTTTAAATTGGGCTTGGCATGGGTATATACAATAGCATCTGTTTGTTTAATAAAACCTATGCGGCCAGGGTAGCGTACCGCCACCTTTTGCAATAACAATTCATCATCGCCCGATGCCAGCTGATCGATGCCTTTAAAGCCCCCTACATCGTTAAATACATCCTTGCGATACGCCATGTTGGCGCCATTGCAGGTTGATGCCCTTCCATTACCAATAAATGCAGCACCGATGCCTATTAAAAACGAAAATTCCAGCGTTTGCATCAGCTCAAATACCGATTTCTCCTGGAAAAATGTCACCGGTGCCGAAATAAGTATCGGGTTTTCAGTTTCGTAATACGTTACAATAGTAGATATCCATTTGCTCCCCATCCGGCAATCGGCATCTGTGGCTACCATTAATTCGCCGGTTGATAATTGGATTGCCTCGGTTATGGCCTTTTTTTTATAGGAATTTAAGGGCTGGTTTTCATTGAGCTTTAGCAGGGTAATGCCCTGGTTTGCAAAACTCCCGATAATGGCGGCGGTGTTGTCTGTAGAGTGATCGTCGACAATAATAACCTCAAGCAAATGTTTGGGGTAATCCTGGGCCAGTATATCGCCGATGGTTAAATGGATACTTTCGGCCTCATTGCGGGCTGCTATAAGTATAGTTACCCTGGTATTAAAAGATGATTTGTTTACCGCCGTTGTAGTTTTTATGTTAAACCACCCTTTTATGATGTAAACTACAAACAGCAGGTAAAAGGCTGTAAACAATAACGAGATTATACTAAGCGTTGCGATCAAAGAATTTGAGTTTAAAAACAAATAAAGAACCTAAAATAGCAGGAATAAATAAATTTATAAGCCATATTGATGAAACACACGATATAACGGCCAGCTTTTGATCGGTTATATACACAAAAAGGTGGGCGGCAGTAAACCCGCGTACGCCGATGTCAAAAAGATCAAGCGATGGTAAGGCGGATGTTACAAAGAAAAACAACATCAGCACCAGCAGCATGGGCCCAACCTGCATTTGCGGCACCACCATTTGAAAAATAAGGTAATACTGCGTAGTGAAAGTAATATACCTTAACAAACTAAAGCCCATGATCCTGATCAGTTCATGTGCTTTATACCGGCCTAAAACTTCAAAAAAACGATGGAATTTCCTGATAAATGAAATTCTGTCGAGCACATTAACTACCCATTTGATATGAAAGTAAATGACGAGCTGCACTACTACAAGGATTCCTAAAACAACCGCCACCCCGGCATAGCCCCAGATTTTTTCATGAATAAAGCTTGCAATAAACCATGCTATCGAGACAATGCCCAGTACATTGGTTATAAGCGCCTGGCTAAAAGAGCCCACCGCCATGGCAAAAATACCAGGGATACGTTTGCGGTTTGGCAAAAACATAACGCGGCCGCCATACTCGCCAATGCGGTTTGGCGTGGTAACAGCCCAGGTAAGGCCGCAAAAAACGGCTTCAACAGCCTCCCAAAAGGTGATGTTGATGAGTGTTTTGCTCACATAACGCCATTTTAAGGCCTCCAGGAACCAGTTAACAAACATCAATAGCACAACTACCGACATGGTTACTATCACCCTGGTAGCGCTAATGTTTGAAATCAATAGCTCAAACTCCTTCAGGTCATTGTTTTTTTTAGAAAACTGCCTGTAAATAAACAATGCAGCTACTATTACTATACCGGCTTTAAGTAGGTAGGAAACTATTTTCTTGGTAGAAGTGGTCAAGCAGTTAAAAATTTATGCAATGTTACGAAAAAATGAGGCAAGGATTAACTTGCCTCCCAATAACGCAACTTTAGCATTTTTGTTTATTTTAACCTTGCTTTAAAAAACGCCAAGGTATTGGTATAAGCATCCCTGGTAGCATCGCTGTTATAGGCGGGGTTGCTGGGGTTGGCAAAGCCGTGGTCGGCATCATATTGGTGCAGGAACAGTTTTTTGCCGGCAGCTTTCATATCGTCGTTAAACTTGCCCACCACTTTGGGATTAATCCATTGATCTTTGTTGGCAAAGTTGCCCAATACATCGCCATGCAAAGTTTTAAGGCGGGTTACATCCTGCTCGGGCATGCCATAGTACATAACGCTGCCAACCAGTTGTTTGCCGGCAAGCAAGCCTGTTTGCAGGCTCCAGCCGCCGCCAAAGCACCAGCCGATAGTTGCGATATGCGCACGAGGGCCCGCATAAGCTATGGCTCCGTTGATGATGGCTTTTGCCCTGTCTTCAACAAGGGCCTGGATTAATTTGCCGGCATCTTTAGGGTCGGTAGCTACTTTACCATCGTACAGGTCAAGGTCGACAATGTTTACGTTGCCCAGGTCGTTATAAATTTTCTCCGATTCGCGTTTTACGTAATCATTCAGCCCCCACCATTCATGGATCACCAGGATATAGTTATTAGTGGGCTTTTTAGCTTTCAGCAAATAAGCGGTAGCTGTTTTGCCATCGGGTGTTTTATAGGTGATGTTTGTCCCGATGCTGCTTTGGAAACGAACAGGCAGCGGTTTTAAATGTGCCATCCGGAACATTGGGTTTGAGGCCAGCATGGCAAAGCGCTGGGTTGATGAAGGGTTGGCACAGCAAACCACCTTTTTGCTTTGTGCAAAGGTGAATGAGCCAAAAGCGATAAGTAACGTTAATACGGCTAATTTTTTCATGGGTTGAGTTTTGAGTTATTTTCAATAGCAAGTACGTTGGCTAATTGATTTGCGTTGCCAACTCGTTTTCAGATATCCCTATAGAGCAGAAATTGGCTATTAAGGGCCGGGAAAGATTCCAGGTCATTAAGTTAATATCCAACAGAATCAAAAAATAATATCGAACACTGAATTTTGAATGCCCAACACCGAAGTTTCTCCTTCATCATTCGATATTGGACGTTCAGTGTTCGATATTTAATCGTCCTTGCTTCCTTAACGCTATAGCTTGTTAAGTTTTGGTTCACTACCCCATCACCTTGTCCGGCGTTATCGGCAGCTCCCGTACCCGCTTTCCGCTGGCGTTGTATACCGCGTTTGCTACGGCAGCGGCCATGCCAATGAGGGCTATTTCGGCCATGCCTTTGGCGCCCATCGGGTTAATGATGGGGTCGGGCTTGTTTACAAACAGGGCATCTATCTGCGGGATATCAGCATTTACCGGCACGTGATAATCGGCAAAGTTATTGTTGATATACCGGCCATACCGGTGATCAATAACCGACTCTTCCATCAAAGCCATCCCAATCCCTCCAATAGCACCGCCTATTACCTGGCTACGCGCCGTTTTAGGGCTAATAATGCGGCCGCAATCGGATACGCAGGCAACCTTGTCAATTTTAACAACACCGGTTGCAGCGTTCACCAAAACTTTTACAAAATGTACCGACCAGGAGTTCATGGCATACGTTTGCATTCCGTTTCCGCCGTCAGTCTCCGTAGTAACGTCCAGCGAAGCCAGGTTATGCTCCTTTAATACTTTTACATAATCGGGATTATCGGTTCCGCCGTTGCCAATCAGCTTTTGAAACTTCTCTTTCAAATCGGCACAGGCCTTATATACTGCCGAGCCAACGCTTGCCGTAGTAGCCGAACCCCCCTGCGTGGGGGCGTTGGGTAATGAAGAATCGCCCAATTCAAACCTTATTTTTTCTGCCGGCATACTCATTTGCTCCGCAGCTATAAGCACCATGGCCGTACCGGTACCGGGGCCAATATCGCTTACCGCGCTTTGTAGCAATAAGGTCCCGTCGGCCTTCATCGTGGCTTTTATTGTTGCCTTATCCCGATAGGCGCCAAACATGCCGCCGCCCATGCCGTAGCCAACATACCAACCATGCTCTTTTACCGAGCCAGGTTCCTGCTTACGGTTTTTCCATCCTATATGATCGGCCCCCAGTTCATACGCATCCTTCAAAAATTTGCTCGAGAATGGCTTCCCGCTACCTGGATCCTTTTCGGCATAGTTACGGATCCGTAGTTCAACAGGGTCTATTTTTAATTGATAGGATAGCTCATCCAACGCCGATTCCAGCGCGAACGCGCCCGTTGCCTCGCCTGGGCCGCGCATCCAGGTAGGGGTAGCAATATCCAATGCCACAATATGGTATTTGGTATTTACATTTGGGCAGGCGTACAAATCCTGGCTTACCCGGGTTGGCCCTTCGGTAAAGTTTTCATACGATGAAGTTTGCCCGGCGGCTTCATGGGTAATACCGGTAAGCTTGCCATCGGCTGTGGCGCCAATACCAATTTTTTGCCAGGTAAACGGGCGGTAACCTACCGATGTAAACATATCGGCACGGCTTAAAACCACCTTTACAGGCCTTTTTACCACTTTAGCGCCAAGTATGGCGGCCACTTCATGCGGCCAGGTACGCAAAGCGCTGCCAAAAGCCCCGCCTACAAATTCCGAGTGCACCTGTACATTTTCTTGGGGGAGTTTAAACAGGCGGGCCAAATCCTGCTGGGTATCTTTAACGCCCTGGGTTTTATCCCAAACGCTTAATTTATCGTCCGCGTCCCAACGGGCAATAATGGCATGCAGTTCCATTGGGTTATGTGTTACCGTGGGCACAATATATTCCTGCTCCAGTTTAAATGGCGCTGTTTTCCAGGCGTTTTCGGCACCTCGTTTATAAGTACCATCGCCATGCGGAGGAAATCCTTTTTCTATATTATCAGGCAGGCTGGTGATATGCTTTTCGGCCTGGTACGTTGCTTTTACCAGCGATGCCGCAAATAGCGCCCGCTCAAAAGTATCGGCTATTACTATGGCAACAGGCTGCCCGTTGTAATATATTTTATCGTCATAAAAAACCTTAAACGCGCCTTTAGCCGCTGCCTTTTTATCCTTTTCGGGCTGGTCGCCAGGCACTTTGGGCGCGTTTAAATGAGTGAGCACCGCTAATACCCCAGGAGCTTTCAAAGCCGCTTTGGTATCTATAGCTATAATGCTGCCTTTGGTTATGGTACTGCCAACCAAAACGCCGTAGGTTAGACCTGCAGGTGCGTATTCGGCCGAGTATTTTGCCGCACCGGTTACTTTTAACCGTCCGTCTACGCGGCCCATGCCTTCTGATGATGAGGGCATCGTTTTGTCTATCGCTGTTTTCATGGTGATGTTAAACTAAGCCTGCTGCATGTTTTAAAGCCTCGGTAATGGTAGCCGGGGCCAGTTTTAATTTGAATGAATTACCGCCATGGCCTATAGCCCCCTGCATAGCCAGCTGTGCTGCATGTGCAAAGTTTTCTTCGGTTGCAGGTTTGCCCACAAGTGATTTTTCGGCTTCAAAAAGCCGCCAGGGTTTATGGGCTACTCCCCCCATAGCCAGCCGGGCATTTTTTATCAGCCCGTTATCTATTTCCAAGGCGGCAGCTACCGAAACCAGCGCGAAAGCATATGATTGCCTGTCGCGGATTTTTAAATAATAGCTGTGTTTGGCAAAGTTATTATCGGGGATCTCTACCCCGACAATCAGTTCATCTTTGGCCAAACGGTTATCCAGTTCGGGATGATCTCCCGGCAGGCGATGGAATTCGGTAAAAGGCAGGCGGCGTTCGCCTTTTTTTCCGGCTATAACTACTGTCGCATCCAATGCGGCAAGCGCAACGCACATATCGCTGGGGTGTACGGCTATACATTGCGGGCTTGCTCCAAAAATAGCGTGCATCCGGTTAATGCCTTCCATTGCCCCGCAGCCCGTGCCCGGCGCCCGTTTGTTACACGGCATAGTGGTATCATAAAAATACCCGCAACGGGTACGCTGCATCATATTGCCGCCCACCGTAGCCATATTACGCAACTGCGGCGATGCGCCGGCCTTAAGCGCCATGGCCAAAAGCGGGTGGTTTCGGGTTACTAAATTATTTTCAGATACCACGCTGTTGAGTGCAAGGGCGCCAATGTGCAATCCGTTTTTAGTTATACCTATATTTTTTAACGGCAGCTGGTTTATATCAACCAGTTTATCAGGCGCTGTTACACCCCGTTTCATCAGGTCTACAAGATTTGTACCGCCCGCTATGATCTTGCTGCCGGGTTTGCCCACAGCAGCTAAAACCGCTTGTTGTGTTGCCGGCCTAACATATTGAAACTGTTTCATATAGCCATCCCCCTATCTTTTACTTCCTGTATGGCATTTACTATATTGGGGTAGGCACCGCAGCGGCAAATATTACCGCTCATATATTCACGGATCTCGTGTTCGGAGTTGGCATGCCCTTCGCGGATACAAGCCACCGCCGACATGATTTGCCCGGGAGTGCAATACCCGCACTGAAAACCATCGTGTTTTATAAAAGCCTCCTGCATGGGGTGCAGCTTATCGCCCTTGGCAAGGCCTTCAATGGTGGTAATTTTTTTGCCGTTCATCATGATGCCCAGGGTAAGGCAGGAGTTCACGCGGTGCCCGTCTACATGAACAGTACAAGCGCCGCATTGGCCATGATCGCAGCCCTTTTTGGTGCCCGTGAGGTGCAATTGCTCGCGCAAAATATCCAGCAGGGTTGATCGTGGCTCAACGGATAGGTTTTGCTGTTTCCCGTTAACCTGCATTTTTAACGGCATTTTTTCAAAAACGGCGGCAATCTGCTCATCTACGTGGCCGGCGGCTGCCTTCATGGCTGTCCCTGGTGTAAGGGCCACAGCGGTTAGCAGGGTTGATTGCTTCAGGAAATTTCTGCGTGAACTATCCTTCACATCCAGGTCATCATCAGGCCCGGTACAAGATTTTTTGCTTTCCATAAATAGTAGGCTTTTGGAAATGTTAAATTACGTATTTTTAGTAAAATGCAGCAACAGCAACCAATGTTTTACAATACAGGTGTTTTGTACCGCTGTTGTGCAAAATTCTTATAAACTATTGATCGTAAACTCACGTATAAGGCCGTAACTAATTGATTGTATGTTTACTCCCCCAATCCCCGAAAATGAAATGGACAGGGTAATGACCCTGTCGGAATTTGATTTGGACTATGGCGCCCATGCCGATAGTTTTAAAGATTTAACCAAGCTTGCCGCAAAAGTTGCCGGCACCGAAATGTCGTTGGTTAACCTTATCGATTCTTATACCCAATGGACCATATCTACCCATAACATGGACCTGGAGCAAATGCCGCGCGAGGAATCTGTTTGTCAGTACTTGTTAATGAGTGATGACAATATGGAAGTTGCCGACCTGAGTGCCGACGAGCGGTTTAAAGACAGGCCTTATGTTACCGGCGGCCCACACCTGCGCTATTATTATGGTATCCCCCTTAATGTAGATAACCATAACATAGGCGCTTTATGTGTAGTTGACGCGCACTCATCAAAAACACTTAACCCCGAAAAGGTAGAGCTGCTAAAGATCATTGCCGGCGAAATTGTGAACAGGCTTAAATACATTAAAGTAATTGACGACCTGCGGAACAATTTATCCGAAGCTAAACAAACACAGAAAAAAGTAGCGCACGATATTCGCGGCCCTTTAAGCGGCATTATTGGCCTGGCACAACTGATACGCGAGCAGGGCGATGAAAACCAGATGGACGAGATACTGGAGTTTATGAACCTGATACACAGAAGCGGCCGGTCGATACTGGAGCTTGCAGATGAAATTTTAAGCGCGGATAAAAAAGATAAGAAAGTACCCGAATTGAAGGGAAATGAGTTTAACCAGGTGGTATTTAAAGACAAGCTGGAAAAACTGTATGTGCCGCAGGCTATGAACAAACATATAACGTTCACAGTAAATACGTCGTCGGCATCAGAAACCATTCCATTTTCAAAAAATAAATTACTACAGATAACCGGCAACCTGATCTCGAACGCGATCAAATTCACCCCGAATAATGGCTTAGTTACTGTTGACCTGGATTTGATTGAAAAAAGAAACGAAAACGTACTGCAGATAAAAGTAACCGACACCGGCGTTGGGCTGGATGCCGATGGAATAGCCACCATATTGCGGGGCAACGCCACATCAACAAATGGTACCGGCGGCGAAAATGGGTATGGGTTTGGCCTGGCGCTTGTAAAGCACCTGGTTGAAAGCCTTAATGGAACGTTTAATATATTTTCGGTTCCGGGGCAGGGCGCCACATTTGAGGTTAAACTACCGCAGGCATCATCGCCGGAAAAATAACATAAGCCTGGTTTTTTGATATAGTACTATCACAGCAGGTAAAAACCCGCTAAACCAATCCCAAAAAAGTAATAGTAAGTAGATGTATTATTAACAGCAAAGTGCCGGGTACCAATACCCGGCACTTTGTTTATTTATAATTTACCAACGGCTGCCACCGCCGCCGCCACGGCTATCTTTTGAATAACCACCGCCGCCACCGCCACGGTTACCACCGCCGCCATAGCCGCCACCGCCGCCACGGTTGCCGCCATAACCACCGCCACCACGGTTGTCGCGTGGTTTTTTGTCTTCGGCCTGGCTAACAGCAATTGATCTTCCTCTTACATCTGATCCGTTTAAACCAGTGATAGCTAATTGTGCAGCTTCGTCATCAGGCATTTCAACAAATCCGAAACCCTTGCTTCTGCCAGATTCACGGTCAATAATAATCTTTACAGTGCTTACTTCACCGTACGCTTCAAAAAGCTCTTTTAAATCGGCTTCCTCTAATTGAAAAGGAAGGCTTCCTACAAATATGTTCATCAATCTTTAATTTATAAAAGGCAAGGTTGTTTTATTTGCCCAGTTTTGTTAACATCAAATATAGTAATAGATATTTGATGATTACTGCATGATTTTATGAATGGATGGTTTTATTTTAAAAAAAAGTTGATTTTTATTGATTTTAGGTTAAAAACAAGCCTTTTTAACTATTAAAATATAATTTGCTTTGGCTGGTTACCAAAAGCACCCTTATTTATATGCCATAGTTTATAAAAGTAATATCGTTTATTATTAAAAAAGGAGCGCACTGATTAGATTTGGCAAATTCAAGCCAAATAATTTCCAATATCCTGAAAATAACCTGTATGCGTATTTAATATAGGAAACAGCGGGAGATTATTTTGCTTTATATATTTTACCCAAACCATGGGGCAGGGATATTAGATAGCCATCCGATGGTGCCTTACCACGGATAGCTTATAAACTTCCGGGTTCAACATTGCTTATTAGTTATCTTCTTTAATACCGGTGACATCAATGCCCGGCTCCTATTGATACCGCGCAGTCAACGCGATTAAGCCCCGTCTACAAACGTTTTATTATCAGTATACCGATTCAATTACATACGTTTTACCATTCAGCGTAAAGCTATCGCCTGCTTTTGTGCCGGTCAGTTTTATCCCCACAGGCGAACCCGGCGACACGGCGAAATAGTTTTTGCCATGAAGCGATAAAGCCCCGGCGCTTATGGCCAGGTAAAAATTGCCGTTATTGGTGATGATCACGCTGCCCGCTTCGGCAATTGTCGATGTGCCTGTGGTACCTATGCGGTTTAAGGCAACCAGTAATTTATTGGCTTCGTTAAGCTGGGCCAAGTTGCGGTTGGTTTCCTGCTGCGCCATTTCGCGCCCGGTTTCGTATTTATCGCCGGCGCTGCTTTTGGTATCGTCGTTTGATGATTTTTGCGCTTCGCTGATAGCCAGTTCGGCGGCATCCATGCTCCTGCGAACGTGGGCTACACATAAGTCATATAATTCCTTTTTCAGATTGTTCATTTTTGCGCTTACCAATACCGGCGTTTTGTAAAATGCAAATAAAGTAATAAATGTTGGCTGACGGCCGGGTAAAATAAGGCCGGTAGTTTCGGATAGCACAACGTAAACGGCCTTACGTTATGTAATAAAACCGATTATTATATTTCATTTCTTGTTTTTTCAATAAAATAAGGCATTTTTATAGCTCACACAACAAAACCTTTAGCCAATTTAAACCAATGACCCAAACTCCTGCGTACCTTGAACCCAAAAGTCATTATAAAATTTTAGACGGACTGCGTGGCGTAGCCGCCATGCTGGTGGTAGCCTTCCACGTTTTGGAGGCCAATAACGGTGGCAGCCGCTTCGCCCAGATCATTAATCACGGCTACCTGGCTGTCGATTTCTTTTTCCTGCTCTCGGGTTTTGTAGTGGCCTACGCTTATGATGACCGCTGGGGCAAAATGGGCCAATGGGAGTTTTATAAACGCAGGCTCATCCGTTTACAACCTATGGTTATTATGGGCAGTATTATTGGGGCCATATTTTTTTATTTGCAGGCATCGCCTACCATGTTCCCGCTGATAAGCGCTACGCCTGTTTGGAAAATGCTGCTGGTTATGGTGATTGGTTTTACACTAATCCCGATACCCATATCAATGGATATACGCGGCTGGCAGGAAATGCACCCCCTGGATGGCCCTGCCTGGTCGCTGTTTTTTGAATATATCGCCAATATATTGTATGCGGTAATAGTGCGCAGGTTTTCAAAAACCGTGCTGGCCATATTTGTGGCCATATTTGCCGGCTTGCTCATCAATTACCTGGTAATTAATTTCCTGATAGCAAAGCCCCAGGGCGATGTTATAGGCGGCTGGAGTATCAATACCCTACAACTGAGTATCGGTTTTACGCGATTGCTTTACCCGTTTTTTGCCGGGGTACTACTTTCGCGTTTGGGAAAACTGATTCATATTAAAAGTGCTTTCGCGGTATGCAGCCTGCTTGTTTTTGTTGTACTGGCTATCCCCAGGATTGGCGGCCCCGAGCATCTTTGGATGAACGGTTTGTATGAGGCCTTTGTTATTATTATCATGTTCCCGCTTATTGTTGCCATTGGGGCCGGCGGCGAACTAACCGGGAAAACCGCCAACAAAGTATGTAAGTTTTTTGGCGATATATCCTATCCCATCTATATCACCCACTACCCGTTAATTTATTGGTACACCGCCTGGGTTATTGACAACAAGGTGCCGATGGGCTACAGCCTTTGCATAGGCACGTTGGTATTGGTTAGCAGCATTGCCATTGCCTACGGCTGCCTTAAACTGTATGACGAGCCCGTTCGCGAATGGCTCAGGAAACGTTTTTTGGTAAAGAAGGCAGCATAATAAAACCGGGCTTTAGCTACTGTGTATAACCAACAAAGTGTGTGTACCACCTGATAATGAAACACCCTGGTACGGGGTGGTACACTACCTGCAGTTAATGTTTTTAATTTGAATTAAAAAATATCCATTTCGCACAAAGACAGTAAAACGCAAAGCAATTTCATGGCGGCGACGACTCACCCCAACGAGGCTTCGCCCGTCTGCCCCTCTCTCCGCTTCACGCATAGAGGGGCTAAAAATTATTTTTATTTTCTCAACCCTCTTTGCGGCGTCAGCCGGAGAGAGGGTGGCCCAGCGCAGCGTCGGCCGGGTGAGTCTTAGCCAGCGTTCAAACGAATGTTTTGTAAATTCCCATACATGATGCGCGCACGTACGAAGCAATAACGATCTTTTTTATTTTTAGACAACGTCTTTGCGCGACCACACACACTTAAATCAAACGCGACACTCTTTTAAAAAGCCTCGTTCAATCCCAAAAAGAAACCTTTGGAGCCAAACTTGCCAAAAGCATAATCAAGGCATAAATTGGTGCGGGTTGCTTTGTTAAACAACACCCGCAAGCCGGCGCCACCGCCGGGCTGAAATTTTTGGAACAGTTTGGTACCGGCTTCGTCATTGGCGGTTTGTTCGCTAAAAAAGGCTACCCCGCTGATGAATTTATTTTTGAGGATAGGGAAGCGGTATTCTACTTCGCTGTAGTTAAACCTGGTACCTTTAAAATAGCCGGTGGTATAACCCCTGCCGCTCCTAAAGCTGCCATCTTTAGCTGTGCCCGGCAGTTCCAGGTACGGAATATCGCCCGTAAGCAGGTACGATCCCCAGTTCCAAAAGGCAATAACGTGCTCCGGGTTTTCTGACGACAGGCTAAAATACTTCCTGAAATCGGTAGTAAACTGTACAGCGCTTTTCGTGCTGCCCATCCAGGTTTGATTAACCCGAAAACCGGCATCGGCATAAATTCCTTTATAAGCACGGTTTTGATTATCGCGGGTGGTGTATTGTACGTTGAAAAGCAAACCATCGGCCCGGTAGCTATCCCGCTTAAATCCGTGCTCGTCGCTGTAGATATTATAGGGGGTTAAATGGTTGGTGGTATCTGCCTTATCCTGAATTTTGGTACGGATATCAAACGAAACACCTGCACCCACAAACAGGTTTTTTTCTACTTCCTTATACACCTTTTCCCGCAGGTTTAAATATATGGAATGGTACGCGCGGCCTTTGCGGTTGGCGTTAACAAGCGCCTGGTCGGCAGCGCTGCCGCCGGGATCCGGCAGGCCTATCCCCAACCCAAAATCGGGTGTAACACTTTTGGCTGCCACTATATTGCCCTGAAAATTCCACTTGTTGCCCGGTGTGTAAACGTTATGGTTAATATAAAAATAAAGGATGCCCTTTGTGGTATAGGATACCGAAGTTGCAGCAACCGATAGTAATGTATTGGGATCGTTACCCAATTTGCGGCCAGCCACGGCCTTTATGCCCAGCTGAAACCCGATACTTGGGTTAGATGCGATATTGGGGATAACGGTTATGCCAGAGGGCTTTTTGAAAACAGAATCGGGCTTCTTTTTGGGGTGGAGAATATCTGTTACCAGGTTGCCAAAATCATATTGCTTTGAAACATCGTTGGCTTTTTTCTGAAACTTTACCGAATCGGCATGGTGTTTTGCCGAATCTGTTTTAAGGGTATCATGAGGTACCACCTCCTGCCCGTAAGCGTAGCTTTGTATGGTTACCAATACAGGCAATAATAAAATATTTACTAATATATAAAACCGGCTACTTCTATTCCTTTGCTGCACTATCAGTATAATAAATGTTTAAATTCCAACTATTTGCATCAGCCCTTAAACCCAGGGCCCGATTTTTAAACCTTAAATTGTTTGAAATGTTTTAGCCCTTAACGCTGTAACACCTATCTGCGACTTTTTTATGGTTACGCGTCTTCCTGTTTTAAACGGGGCAGCCTGATAATTTATCAGGGTTCTATGACGGGTTGTATGGGTTGATCGATTTCAGTTAGCTTCTACATAACTCTTCCTAAGGGCCATCGGCCCGGCGCATATTGTAGCCACGGGATTCAACCCGTGGATGATTGGCCAAAACACGACGAGAGTGCCATCGGCACGGCCCATATTTTGATGAAAATCCAGGTATTTTCATTTTGTTAAACCGATATATACACATTGTTTCATATGGATCGAACCTACGGCTCTCCATCGTTTTTTTCGTTTTTCCACGGGTTAAAACCCGTGGAAAAAAGATTGGCCGAGGCTACGCCTCTGATTCATATTGAACAAGCCCCCGATATGTCAACAGAATATGTCTTTATAAGCTAACAGCACCTCATCTGCGTTACATACACAAAACGTCATTGAACCCATTATTTGCTTGTCGTAAACCGGGAATAAAGACGCCAAATAGTATCATATTTGAAATAATTATCCTATTTTCGGACGTTTTTTGTGTGAATTTTTAATGAATTTCTCTTTTTAATAATAAAATAATTTTAGTTCATGATACATATCGGGGGGCGGTACCTTACTGCCGATGATTTTTCTAAGATATTGTTCGATGGTGAGGAAGTTGGCTTGGATGCATCGGTTGTTAAGAATGTTGAGGTTAATTACCGTTTTTTGCAGGGTTTCTCGTCAAACAAGCTCATATACGGCATCAACACCGGCTTCGGCCCTATGGCCCAGTATAAGGTAAGCGAAGAAAACCTGCTGCAACTACAATATAACCTTATCCGCAGCCACGCATCAGGTGGCGGTAATTTAATGCCGCCACTGTTGGTTAAAGCCCTAATGATTGCACGCTTAAACAGCTTTATGCAGGCCCGTTCAGGCGTACATACCGATTTGCCTAAACTGCTTACTGATTTGATTAATAAAAATGTTGCCCCTAACGTATTTGAACATGGTGGCGTAGGCGCATCCGGCGATTTGGTGCAACTGGCCCACCTGGCATTAGTATTAATAGGCGAAGGGGAATCGGGCTATAAAGGCGAACAACACGATACAGCAGAATTGTTTAAAGAGTTGGGCATCGAGCCATTATCTATAAAAATTCGCGAGGGATTGGCCATTATCAATGGAACATCGGCCATGACGGGTATTGGTATGGTAAACGTCATCCAGGCAAAAAAACTGTTGGAATGGTCCATCGTACTATCATCTATGATAAACGAGGTGGTGCAGGCTTTTGATGATCATTACTCGTACGAGCTAAACGTGGTAAAACACCACCGCGGCCAAAACGAAGTGGCTGCCATTATGCGCGATGTGCTTACCGGCAGCAAAATGATCCGCGACCGGTCCGAACATCTGTACAATCCCGATAACCTCAACCAGGAAGTGTTTTTGGATAAGGTGCAGGAGTATTATTCCCTGCGCTGCGTAACCCAGGTATTAGGCCCGGTTTACGATACCATTTTTGAGGTTGAGCGTGTAGTTACCGACGAACTGAACTCGGTAAATGATAACCCGGTTATTGATCACGAAGCCAAAAATATTTTTCATGGTGGCAATTTCCATGGCGATTATGTTTCCCTGGCTATGGATAAACTGAAAATAGCTATCACTAAATTGTGTATGCTTTCCGAAAGGCAGTTAAACTACCTGCTTAACGAGAAGCTGAACCATAAATTCCCGCCGTTTGTTAACCTGGGTGTATTGGGCTTTAACTTTGGGATGCAGGGCATGCAGTTTACGGCTACATCAACCACTGCCGAGAACCAGACCCTATCATACCCGATGTACCTGCACAGTATCCCTAATAATAATGATAACCAGGACATTGTAAGCATGGGCTGCAATGCGGCATTAATGACCAAGCGCGTTATAGATAATACTTTTGAAGTGCTGGCCATACAAATGATGGCTATTTTACAAGCTATCGATCACCTGGATTGCAGCGAAAAGCTGTCGCCAACAACCCATACCGTTTATACCGATCTGCGGGCTATATTCCCTAAGTTTATTGAGGATAAGCCAAAGTATAAGGATATGGTGAACGTGAAGCAATACTTTGAAAAAGCAGAGCACGTACACCTCATTAAAAAGAGAAACTCCCACATTTTATAATTGCAGGCATATACTTTACGTACAATTTAACACATCAGGATAATGAAATGTGCATTAGTAACAGGCGGATCAAGAGGCATAGGCCGGGCCATTTGCTATAAACTGGCCACTATGGGCTACTACATGCTTATTAATTATAAAAGCAATGAAGCAGAAGCCAACAACACTCTAACCGCGATTAAAGAAAATGGCGGCGATGGCGAGATCATGAAATTTGATGTAGCCGGCAAAGAAGATATCCGCGCCGTATTGGGCGGCTGGGTTGAAACCAATACCGAAAAATATATTGAAGTGTTGGTAAATAATGCCGGCATTAAGGATGATACGCTGATGATGTGGATGAAAGACGAGCAGTGGGACAGTGTATTAAATACCAGTTTAGGAGGCTTTTTTTATGTAACCCAGGCTGTTTTAAACGGCATGCTGGTTAAAAAATATGGCCGCATTATCAACGTGGTATCTTTGTCGGGCTTAAAAGGCTTGCCTGGCCAGGTTAATTATTCGGCGGCCAAAGCTGGTGTAATTGGCGCAACCAAGGCCCTGGCGCAGGAAATTGCCCGCCGCGGGGTTACGGTGAATGCGGTTGCCCCCGGCTTTATTAAAACCGACATGACCGAAGGCCTGGATGAAAAAGAGCTTAAATCCATGATCCCTATTAAACGCTTTGGCACCCCCGAAGAGGTGGCCAGCGTGGTTGGCTTTTTGGCATCGCCCGAGGCATCATACATTACTGCCGAGGTAATTTCTGTTAACGGCGGCCTTTATTCATAATTAACCATTTGTTCACATAAACAAACACATTAATATTTCGGGATTAAATAATTTTATTTAGTTTTAAGGGTATTGTTAAATGACTAAGCCGGTATTGCGTTATGAATAGAGTTGTGATTACAGGGATGGGGATTTACTCGTGCATTGGGAAAACCCAGGACGAGGTAAGAGACTCGCTTTTCCACGGCAAATCGGGGATCCTGCTCGATTCTATGCGTAAGGAGTTTGGCTATCGCTCGGGCTTAACCGGCTTTGTTGACAGGCCCAATTTAAAAGAAAAGCTTGACAGGCGCTCACGCATCATGCTGCCCGAACAGGGCGAGTATGCCTATATGGCCACCATCGAAGCATTGGCCCAGGCCGGCATCGATATGGATTACCTTGATCAAAACGAAATAGGCATCCTTTACGGTAACGATAGTTCGGCCAAGCCGGTTATTGATTGTACCGATATCATCCGCGTAAAAAAAGACACCATGCTGGTAGGCTCCGGGGCGGTTTTTCAAACCATGAACTCCACCGTGAGCATGAACCTGGCCACCATATTCAAATTAAAAGGCATCAACCTTACTGTTAGCGCGGCATGCGCAAGCGGCTCACACGCTATTGGCTTAGGGTATCACCTTATCAAAAGCGGCTTACAGGAAGGCATCATTTGTGGCGGCGCCCAGGAGCTTAACCATTTTTCAATGGGTAGTTTCGATGCGCTTTCGGCATTCTCGACATTGGAAAGTACGCCGACCAAAGCATCCCGCCCCTTTGATAAAAGCCGCGATGGCCTGGTGCCAAGTGGCGGCGCGGCTACCGTAATTTTAGAAAGTTTAGAATCGGCGCAACGCCGCGGCGCAACCATTTTGGGCGAGGTTATTGGCTACGGATTTTCGTCAAATGGCGGCCACATATCCAACCCTACCGTTGGCGGCCCGGTACGCTCATTGGCCATGGCCCTGAAGGATGCAGGCATGACTGCTGCTGATATTGATTACATAAACGCCCATGCAACATCAACCCCTGCGGGCGATGCCAGCGAGGCCAAAGCCATACACGAGGTTTTTGGATCGAGCAAGCCACTGGTAAGCTCAACCAAATCTATGACAGGCCACGAGTGCTGGATGGCCGGCGCGAGCGAGATTGTATACTCTATGCTGATGATGCAAAACTCGTTCATCGCGCCAAACATTAACTTCGAAACCCCCGACGAGGATTCGGCTAAGTTAAACATCGCTACTACCACCATCGAGAAAGATTTTGACGTATTTCTGTCGAACTCTTTTGGCTTTGGCGGAACAAATTCGTCACTGATTATTAAAAAATATTGATTAACCTACCCCTTATGCAGTTCTCAGAAATTATAGAAAAAACCAATGCTTTTTTAGCAGAAGAATTTGAAATCGACGTGGCGAAAATATCGCCGGAAGCCATCCTGAAAGACACCCTTGAACTGGACAGCCTGGATTATATTGACCTGGTTGTTGTAATTGAAAGCAATTTCAATTTTAAGGTGCAGCCCGAAGATTTTGTTGGCATAGTCACTTTTCAGGATTTTTATGAATATGTAAATACCAAGGTGAACGCCAGGGAGTTAGTATAATAATTGGGCAATTCCGGAGATCCTGATCTGCGAAACCTTTTACTAATTTTACCTGAACCACTGTTAAAACCTGTTAAACCTGCTGATATGTTTACACCGCCTGCCAATACACCCGACCTTATCCCGCAAAAATTCCCTTTTGTGATGATAGATCATTTGACCTGGACGGATGAGAAAAGCAGCCGCACCCAATTTTGTATAAAAGCAGATAACGTACTGGTTGAAGATGGCGAATTTAGCGCGGGAGGGCTGGTAGAAAACATAGCGCAAACTGCCGCCGCCCGTGCCGGATACCTGGCCCAAAACAGTGATAAAGCCGACGCCATAGGCTATATTGGCGCTATTAAAAACCTCGAAGTGTTTTCTTTGCCTAAAATAAATGATATCTTAGAAACGGAAATTATCATTGATAATCAAATATTTGATGTTACCCTGATATCAGGAGAAGTAAAAAGTGGGGGAGAAACGTTGGCCCGTTGCCAGATGAAAGTATTTATAATTCAACAATAAATAAATTAATCTACAAAATGAAACCTACAAAAAACACCTGGCTAATTGCCTTTTTACTAACAGTTGTAAGCAGCTTACCCGCTGTAGCCCAAAGTACCAAAGCCGATATTTTTTCGGGCAGTGCCAAAATTACCTGGTTGGGTCTTGATTTTACACAAACCCGGTTTATTGGCATGGCAGAAGCCAAAATAATGGGAATTGGAAAAAAAGACAACATTACGCCGGAGCAATTCAGAGACGAGTATACCTTAGGATGGAACCGCCTGTTTGTTACCGAGCAACAGAAATATGATGTAGCTGAGTCTATTCATCACAGTTCGGTTGATTATGCCCTTGATGTAGCTAAGTCATCAAACGCCAAAGCAAAGTTTGATAAACTTTACACAGACAACCCAAGCGACTTTAAATTATTGGATGAGGCAAAAATTACATCTATTGTAAAAGGTTATGATTTCCAGAACAAGGAAGGTATTGGCTATATATTTTTTGTTAGCGGCATGAACAAAGGCATTGATAAAGCCGGCGTTTGGATAACTTTTGTTGATATGAAAACAAAAACGGTGTTGCTTACCAAATATTACGAAGGCAAACCAGGCGGCTTCGGGCTTAAAAACTACTGGGCAAAAGCGTTCCTTAATGTGATGAAGGACGTAAAATCCGACTATAACGGTTGGAAATAAATTATAGACCAGACCAATTAGTGTCAACGATATAGTCCAATGTCTTAAGTTCTAAGTGAAAGTTGAATTTTTTCTTTTTCGACTTAGAACTTAAGACTGTTGACTTAACAAGGCACTAATTGGTTTTTTAGAAATATTGCCGGTGAATTTTAGCCGGTGAAAAAAACAGGAATTTGCAAAAAACACTGATACATGCCACCGAGATAAGTGTGAAGTTTAGCGAAGTTGATTCGCTGGGCATTGTGTGGCACGGGCACTATGTACGCTATTTTGAAGATGGCAGGGAGGCTTTTGGGAAAGCATATGGTATTGACTACCTTACAGTTTATAACAACCAATATGTAACCCCTATTGTAAGCATTGATTGCAAATACAAACAGGTTTTGCGGTATGGCGACAATGTAATTATTGAAACCGAGTACGTACCCAGCGAAGCAGCGCGGCTAAACTTTAACTATCGCCTGTTAAACGCCACAACCGGCGAGGTTGTTGTTACAGGCTCAACCGTACAGGTGTTTTTACAACGCGACAATTTTATGCTTCAATTAACCAATCCGGCGTTTTTTGAAGAATGGAAAAAGAAATATTCGATGGGGTAGTATTGGGTTCTGAGTCTTGAGTTCTAAGTCATAAAACTGGCAAATCGACTCAAAACTCAGAACTCAAGACTCAGAACTTAAAAAGACACAAAAGAGTTAAATTGATGAATACAGAAAAAGTTGATGTGTTGGTAATTGGCGCCGGCCCTGCGGGTACGGTGGCTGCTTCTATTGTGAATAAAGCAGGGTTTAACGTTAAAATTGTCGAAAAGCAAAAATTTCCGCGTTTTGTAATCGGCGAAAGCCTGTTGCCCCGTTGCATGGAAGCCTTAACCGATGCCGGTTTTGTTGAGGCAGTGGCAGCAAAAGGATTTCAGCAAAAGTATGGCGCCAAGTTTGTAAAAAACGGTGTTGTCTGCGATTACTTCTTTTCTGATCAGTTTACCGACGGCTGGAACTGGACATGGCAGGTGCCCCGCGCTGAATTTGATAAAACCCTGGCCGATACCTGCGAAACCATGGGTATCCCGGTACATTATGAAACTACGGTTACCGATATTAAATTTAACGGATCTGATTCGGTTACAACTGTTGAAGATCTTGAAGGTAACCAAACACAAATCGAGGCCCGGTTTATCATTGACGGCAGTGGTTACGGCCGGGTTATCCCTAAGTTATTTAACCTTGATAAACCATCGGGCCTGCCGCAGCGCAAAGCTTTATTTGCACATACCGTAGATGTAAAGCGCAACCTGTTTGAAGAACCCAACCGCATCACCATCGTGGTACATAAACCCGGCGTTTGGGTTTGGATCATTCCATTTTCCAGCGGCGTAACTTCGTTGGGTTTTGTAGGCGATCCGGATTTTTTTGCAGGTTATGAAGGCGCGGATGACGAAGCTAAACTACGCAGCTTAATTGCAGCAGAACCCTACCTGAGCGTGCGTTTTAAAGATGTTGAATTTGTTTTTGAGCCAAGGATATTACAGGCCTGGAGCAGTACCACCAATACTTTTCATGGCGAAGGCTTTGTACTTACAGGTAACGTAACCGAGTTTTTAGATCCCATTTTTTCATCGGGTGTTACCCTGGCAACAGTATCCAGCCAAAATGCAGCCAAATTGGTTATCCGCAAGCTAAATGGCGAAGACATTGACTGGGAAACCGAATATACCGAAAAGGTAATGCAGGGGGTGGATGTTTTCCGGTCGTATGTGAATGCCTGGTACGAGGGTACGCTGGATACCATCTTTTTTTCGGGTACTTTTGTTCCCGAGATTAAAAACCAGATCTGTTCTGTTTTGGCCGGGTATGTGTGGGACCAAAACAACCCGTATGTTAAAAATCATGATACGGCTATAAAAAAATTAGCACGAATTATTAAGTTAGGTGAGCAAATTAACTCATCTGTATAGTTATAAAAATGGACAAATTAATGAATGATCTGAAAGAACAGATCATAGACCAGCTAAACCTGCAAGACCTTAAGCCTGCCGATATCGGTGACGACGAATCGTTGTTTGCCGATGGATTAGGGCTGGATTCGATAGACGCCCTGGAACTGATAGTTTTAATGCAAACCATCTATAAAATTAAACTTTCAAAAGCCGAAGACGGCCCCAAAGTGTTTCAATCAGTACGTACCATGGCCGAGTATATTACGGCTAACCAGGCAGCTTAGGGAATAGAGTCAAGAGGTTAGAGTCAAGAATTAAGACAGGGGATTGTTATCAGTCATAAACAATACTAACAGCTACGATTTAACCCCCAATGTCATGCTGAACTTGTTTCAGCACCCCATATGCTAAGTGTACATCATGCGAGTCACTTGTCCTGTGGGATCCCGAAACAAGTTTGGGATGACTTCCGTTTTATAACTTGTCATGCTGAGGTACGAAGCATCTATTCGCAAACTTTTCTGGCGGCGATGCATGTCAGCGAATAGATTCTTCACTACGTTCAGAATGACAGATTTTTTCTTGAGCGTAGGGAAGTACTCCATTCAAACCTTTTCACGCAATCAATGTCTATCTAAATAAATCTGATTTCAACTGTGAAACTCCATAAACTATTACTTACTGTAGCCATACTCGCCGCCGCATTCACCGCCAAAGCGCAGCATGCCGGCTATACCCAGCTTACCGATCTGTCGGCGTTTAAAGCCCGGTTTACGGCTACAGCCCAAAAAACCACCAGTATTAAAAGCGATTTTGTGCAGGAGAAAAACCTGAGCATGCTATCAGAAAAGATCACATCCAAAGGAAAATTCTGGTTTAAAAAGGACAATATGGTGCGGATGGAATATACCAAACCGTCCAAATACCTGATGATCATCAACAAAGACAATATTTTGGTAAAGGATGAGCAAAAGGAAAACAAGATCAATACCAAATCAAACAAACTCTTCCAGCAAATTAATAAGATCATTATCGACTGCGTACAGGGATCTATCCTGAGCAACCCCGATTTTAAAGTAAAAGTATTTGAAAATAAGGGAAGCTACCTGGTAGAGCTGACACCGTTATCAAAAGGCATCAAAGATTTTTTTAAATCGATCAATATCTCTGTTGATAAAGAAGATAATTCGGTAAGCAATATTGACATGCAGGAGCCATCGGGCGATAATACCACCATTCACTTTATAAATAAAGAGATCAATGCAAACCTGCCGGATGCGCTTTTTGCTGCTAAGTAGTTGCCTGGTTGCCCTGGCCAGCTGCACTTCGGTTTATAAAAACCTGAAGCCGGCTGCCGGCAATTTTGATCATATCTACCGGTTTCGCCCCAAATTTTCGGTTGTGCTGTATAACGCCGAAATCAACGTAACCAGCCACCATTTGAGCGGCCTGCTGCTGATGAAGGTAATGCCGGATAGCAGCACCCGTATTGTATTCTCGAGCGAGATGGGCGTAAAATTCTTCGATTTCGCATTTTTGAAAGATGGTAGCTTTAAAGTATACTCCATCATCCCGCAAATGGATAAAGGCCCTGTTATTAAAACATTACGGAAAGATTTTGACTTGATCCTGATGCGACAGGAGGGCAGCCATGAGCATTACATGCTTAAAGATAGTACCCATCTATATTATGTGCTTCCGCAGGAAAAGGGGGCCAACTATTATATCACCAACATGGCCGGCGATACGCTTTTACGGATGGAAAAATCATCCAAAAGAAAACCGGTTGCTATTGCTACCATGACCAATTACAAAAATGGCGTACCCGATACTATAGGTATCGACCACAAAAACTTTAAATTTACCATCGGTTTAAAAAAAATAGAAAGATAGGCGGAAAGCTGAAAGCTGAAGGCAGAAAGCTCAAAGCATAAGGCCGAATGCTTTAGAATAAATTTTTGATAATATAAAAAGCACAGAGTTGAATGCTTAAAGCAAATAGCTTTGAGCCTTGGGCCTTAAACTTTAAGCTAAAAAATATGCTCCAGGAATCCTTTTTTCAGTTTACAGCGCCGGAAACAGATGGTAATACATCAAAAACTTCCATCACGCTAAACGCTGGCCATCAAATATTTGAAGGTCATTTTCCCGGCCAGCCGGTTGTGCCGGGGGTTTGTATGATGCAGATGGTAAAAGAAGTGCTGGAAAATATCGTCGGCACCAAAACAAAACTGCTTAAAGCGGGCGATATGAAGTTTTTGGCCATACTAAACCCACAGGTAAACAGCACAGCCGATATGCAGGTAACGTTTACCACTGCCGATAATGGCACGTTAAAGGTAGATGCCCTGATTCAGCATGAAGCCTCCACTTTTTTTAAATTTAAAGGCGTATTTAAAAAATGAAGAAATTCAGGAACATATTTTTTTACATCCTCCTTATTGGCGGATTTTCCTTTTTAATTTACCTGGCACTAACAGCCGGCAGCGAACTTGAAAAAGGCCGCAACATTATAAAACTGGCGGCAAGCAGCAAAAGCTCGGCACATCAGTTTGCCGATGGATTGATAAAAAACCTTACCGGGCCCCTGGCTACCTTACTGGCGCAAATAGCCGTTATTATAGTAGCGGGCAATGTGGCTGGCTGGCTGTGCAAAAAAATGGGCCAGCCACGCGTTATAGGCGAAATTTTTGCTGGCATAGCGTTAGGCCCATCGCTTGTAGGCCGGTTTTTCCCGGCTTTTTCGCATGCTATTTTCCCGGCCCAATCATTAGGATCGTTACAGTTTTTAAGCCAGATTGGTTTAATCATATTCATGTTTGTGATAGGTATGGAGCTTGATTTGCGGGCCATCAAAAATAAAAGTAAGGATGCCATTGTCATTAGCCACGCCAGTATTATCGTTCCGTTTACATTGGGCATCGGGCTGGCTTATTTTATCTATCAATCATTGGCCCCGGCCGGGGTACCTTTCTTTTCGTTTGGTTTGTTTATGGGTATTTCCATGAGTATTACAGCGTTCCCGGTTTTGGCGCGCATTTGCCAGGAAAGAGGGATTAACAAAACACGCCTTGGCGCTTTGGTTATCACCTGCGCCGCCGCCGATGATATCACTGCCTGGTGCCTGCTCACCGTTGTAATAGCAGTGGTTAAGGCCGGCTCAGTAATGAGTTTCGTTTATACAGCCCTAATGGCCATTGCCTATGTAATAATTATGCTGAAGGGCGTAAAACCGCTTTTAAAATACATCTACAGCCGCAGCATCAGGCCTGGTTACGTGGGTATGCCGGTAGCCCTGTTTTTTTTAACGTTGATTATTTCATCATACGCTACCGAAACCATAGGCATCCATGCGCTGTTTGGCGCATTTATGGCCGGTATTGTTATGCCCGATAACATTACCTTCCGAGGAGTGTTTGTGGAGCGCATAAAGGATGTAGCCTTGTTTTTATTACTGCCTTTATTTTTTGTTTTTACCGGGCTGCGTACACAGATTGGCTTGCTAAACAATGCTTACCTATGGGGCATTTGTGGTTTAACTATATTAGTAGCCGTTACCGGCAAATTTGTGGGCAGCGCATCGGCAGCCAAATTTGTGGGCCAAAGCTGGAAGGACAGCCTATCCATAGGGGCCTTGATGAATACCCGCGGCCTGGTTGAGCTTATTGTACTGAATATTGGTTACGACCTTGGTGTGTTAAACAAAGAGATATTTGCTATATTGGTAATCATGGCGCTGATAACCACCTTCATGACCGTGCCGATATTAAACCTGCTGGATAAAATCTTCGGTAAGTCGCCATCAGAAGAAGAGCTGCCGGAAGAATTGCCCGAAGACGCTTTTATTTCCGGCGATCGATAAATTTAAACGGTTTGCGGCCCGACTCCTTGTACTGCATTTTCTGAATTTCATCGTACTGCACGTAGGTAACATGCGGGCTTACCCTTAACCTTGCCTGTAAATTGGCACGGATCTTCCGGTCGCACTCATCGGTATAGTTTACCGGCAGGATATGCAGCAACACTTCGTCCATACCAATTTCGTTGGAGTAAACCTCGGCCACAAAATCCAATATCTCTTCCATCCCATTCAGCAAATCAAAAAGCGATGGCGGATAAAGCGTGGTGCCCTTGAATTTGATCATCTGCTTTTTACGGCCAATAATTGGCGATAACCGTAAAGTGGTCCTTCCGCATTGGCAGGGCGCTTCATCATACAGGCAAATATCGCCCGTTTTATAGCGCAATAAAGGCATCCCTTCAACGCCCAGCGTGGTAATGGTTACTTCGCCGGGTTCGCCGGGGGCTACCTGCTGGTTATTTTCATCAAGCAGCTCCACTATCAGTAATTCGGGCTGATGATGGCCGCCTTTACCGTATCCGCACTCGGTGAACGCCGTTTGCATTTCGGTGGATGCATAGGTAGAGTACAACTTGATATCCCAGGCATCGGTAATTTTTTTGCCGAGGATATTGAGCGAAAAATCGGTGTTGCGGATATTCTCACCAATGCAAACCGCCTTTTTTACCGAACTTGAATTGATATCGATACCATGCTCCTGCGCGTATTGAATAAGCTTGTAAATAAACGATGGCACGGCAACAATAGCAGTAGGTTTTAACCTTAAAATGGTATCCCATTGTAACGACGGCACCCCGGGGCCCAGGCGAATAATGCCTGCCCCTATTTTGCGGATACCCGAATAGTAAGCCAGCCCGGCCATAAACTGCCTGTCGAGCGTAAGCATCAGCTGGTACACATCGTCGGGTTTGCCATCGGCACAGGTAAAGGAGCTATATTCGTTATAGGTTAGCCGTAAAAGGTCATTCTCGGTAAGGGCAACGGTAACCGGGCTGCCCAATGTGCCCGATGTCGAGCTGTATTCGATGATCTGGTCGCGGCTAACGCACATAAAATCGTCATTACGCGTTTGCAGATCTTCCTTTACTGTTGTAGGGATTAGTTTCAGGTCGTCGAGCGTTTTAATATCATCAATGTTGATATTGTTTGCATCAAACAACTCCTTATAAAAAGGCGAATGAACGTTAAGATAGGCCAGCAATTCCTGCAGTTTTTGCTCCTGCATGCTCACTATTTGTTCCTGCGATATAAATGTGGGTTGATCTGTCACTTTTCGATAATTACAATGGCCGATGCGATGGTTTTAAGATGGGTTAATGATACGGAAATTTTCATTGGGCCTTCACCATTTAATAACTCACCTGTTTTGCCAATCAGTGTAAGTTCGGGTTTTCCATCGGCATTGTTACTAATCTCCACTTCGTTAAAGGCTGTGCCGTTTAACCAGCCGGTGCCCAATGCCTTAAAAAATGCTTCCTTGGCGGCAAAACGTGCTGCATAGTGCTGGTACTTATCGGCTTTATGTTCGCAATAAGCTATTTCCTTTTCCGAAAACACCAGCTCGCGAAAGCCACTGCCCTTTTTAATCTTGACGGCCACGCGGTCAATCTCTATCATATCTATCCCAACACCGGCAACCATCAATCAGTTTTTATAAGTTTAAGTTGTTTTAAACGCCGTAACCTTTTTGCAGGTTCGCTCGTCATCTACAAAAATAATATTTGGTTTGTGATTTGGGCGATATATTTAAGAAGTCCCGGGCAATCGCTTTAAAATTGATGAAATTTATGGATTTACGATGTATAGTGTGGATGGTCAACGGATTCGGCGTTTAAAATATTTTATTGTTCCGATACACAAAAGATGGGTAAATGTTTTTATTATTTTGTATTTTTGTGAAATTCTTTAATTAATTTTATTAATTAAGCGTTATTATTTTTTCCTAAATGTAGAGATTGGCGGAGAAGGGGAGTGCACACAGTACAGGAATAAGTTTAAGGCCGCCGGTTAAGCCAAAGTAACAATGAATGTAACAACCTAAATCGTTCTTTATAAACACCAACAATTATTTTATTTTTGAAATGCCCTTTAACAGGTATATCCGTGTACACTAAATAAATAACATATTTAAAAACTTTTACAACCTATTACACAACACTTGGGTGTCGCCCTGATTCATCCAAAATGTTAGCTAATTAATTTAAACCATTATGCAAACTGAAGAGATCATTGCAAAAATTAATTCCTTCCTGTCTGAAGAATTTGAGGTAGATGTTGATACCATTACACCCGATGCTGTTTTAAAAGATACACTTGGTTTAGATAGCCTTGACTATATCGACCTGGTGGTTGTTATTGAAACCAATTTCGCGTTTAAGGTGCAGCCCGAAGATTTTACCGGCATTGTTACTTTCCAGGATTTTTACGATTACGTAGCAACTAAAGTACAGCCGAAGGAGCTTGTTTAAATGTCGTCCTGGAAAGGAAAATCAAAAGGGAAACCCTGGGGGTATTCGGTATTTCTGGCTATTTTAAAATATGGCGGGGTTAGTCCCGCTTATTTTTTGTTACGGTTTGTATCGTTTTACTATGTAGTTTTCTCGAACCAATCATCAAAAAGTATTTACTACTACTTCCATAAGCGCCTGGGTTACGGAAGCGTTAAAGCGCTGTTTAAAGTTTACCAAAACTATTATGTTTTTGGCCAAAGCATTATTGATAAGGTAGTGGTCATGTCGGGCATCCGCAACAAATTCACCTTTGAGTTTGATGGCCGCAGTAACCTGAACCAAATTGCAGCCATGGGCAATGGCGGCCTGCTTTTAAGCGCCCACATTGGCAGCTGGGAAATTGCCGGCGATTTGCTGAAGCATATTAACACCCGCATTAACATTGTGATGTTTGATGGCGAAGACCAGCAGATAAAAGCCTTCATGGAACGGGTTACCGGTAAGTTAAGCGTTAATATCATTGTGATTAAGGACGACATATCGCACATCTTCAAGATCAACGAGGCTTTTCAGAATAACGAACTGGTATGCATGCATGCCGACAGGTATCTTGAGGGCAATAAAACCATCACCAAAAACTTTTTGGGCCAGGATGCTAAGTTTCCCATAGGACCATTTATAATGGCCGCCCGGTTTAAAGTGCCGGTGGCCTACGTTTTTGCAATGAAGGAAACTAAGTTTCACTATCATTTTTATGCCAGCACAATTAAGGAATATTTACATTTGGGCAAAGAAGCCGGGATAGAGCAAATGACCAACGATTTTGTGGGCGAGATGGAAAAATACGTGAAAAAGTATCCTGAGCAATGGTATAATTACTATAACTTTTGGCAATAAAAACAAGTAATGAGAGGAAGTGTTTGTAAGTGATGAAGCCCGTTTTTATTGTAGCCGATAATATCCTGTCGCCCATAGGCAATACCTCTACCGAAAATTTTGACGGGCTTACCCGGAATATTTCAGGGATTAAAGAGCACCAGGGTGGCGATAAATCGGCAGTCCCTTTTTATGCATCATTGTTTAGCGATGAGCATCCGCTGTTAACTAAGGCCGGCGAATACACCAAATTTGAACAATTGCTGATAGCATCCATCAACGATGCCTTAAAAGATAGCGGGGTAGACAGTACCGATCCAAAAACGGTGCTTATTATCTCCACCACCAAGGGCAATATCAGTCTGCTGGAAACAGACGCCGATAACGCCGACTTAAACCATCGCATTGCGCTGCCAACATCAGCCAAATTAGTTGCCGAAAGGTTTGGCTTCGTGAATAAGCCGCTGATAGTATCGCATGCGTGTATCTCGGGCTTAATGGCTATGATTACCGGGATGCGTTTGATCCAGGCCGAGCAGTATGATAATGCGGTCGTGGTTGGCGGCGATGTGATCACCCGGTTTGTGCTATCAGGTTTTCAATCATTTCAAGCTGTTAGCGCTCAACCTTGCAAACCCTTTGATTTAAACCGAGATGGTATTAATTTAGGCGAGGGCGCCGCCACGGTTATCCTATCATCAAATCAACAAAAAGAAGAAAACATTCAACTGGCGGGCGGCTCGGTTAGTAACGATGCCAACCATATTTCGGGGCCGTCAAAAACCGGCGAAGAACTTTTTGATGCCATTAACTCGGCGTTAAAAAGCGCAGGGGTTGAACCGGAAGCAATCGGTTTTATATCGGCCCACGGCACGGCTACCATTTATAACGATGAGATGGAGGCCAAAGCCATAAACCTGGCCAGCATGCAGCATATCCCGGTTAATAGCTTAAAAGGATATTACGGGCATACGCTTGGCGCTTCGGGGCTTATCGAGGCGATAATAGCAGCCCATTCATTAAAGCACAACACCATTATCCCCACCAGGGGATTTAATGAGCTGGGGGTTACCCAGCCACTCAATGTGGCTAAAGAGCTACAGCAAACACCGTTGACCGCATGCCTTAAAACAGCATCGGGTTTTGGGGGTTGCAACGCGGCAATTGTACTGAGGAAGAGCTGAAAGCCTAAGGCAGAAAGCTAAAAGCATTAAAAAGAAAAGGATTGACAGATACACTAAATATTACGTCGCACTGCATCATCAGCAATAATGTTGTTTACGACAATGGCAAACCTGTGTTTGAAAACAAGGGGGCAGATGTTAGCGCATTTGTACTTTCAGCCTACCAGTTTTTAGAGGTTAAATATCCCAAGTTTTATAAAATGGACAACCTGTCCAAATTGGGTTTGCTGGCATCGGAAGTATTACTGAAGGATAGCGGCTTCGGCGAAAAATATAAAGAGCAGGAAGTGGGTATCGTTTTAGCAAACTCAAACTCCAGCCTGGATGCCGACATTAAATATTACGACCAGGCCAAAACTATTGCCAGCCCCGCGTTGTTTGTGTATACTTTGCCTAATATTGTTATCGGCGAGATCAGCATCAAAAACAAGTTTAAGGGCGAGAATGCTTTTTTTGTCTTTGAAGCTTTTGATGCCGCGTTTATACAACAGTACGTGGCATATTTATTAAATAACAATATATTGCAAACCTGTATTTGCGGCTGGGTTGATGTGCTGAAGGAAGATTACAAAGCTGTTTTATACCTGGTAGAAAAGGATGCAAGCCCAACATCGGTGCCGTTTAGTGCAGAAAATTTAAATAACATTTACCTGTCGGCTAAATAGCCGGCAAATGACATAGTAATGAGCAAAATTGTTTTTGTAGCCGGTGTAGGTGTAATTTCGGGTATTGGCAACAATACCGCCGAATGCCTGGACGCGCTCCAGAACAGCCGTGCAGGTATCGATAAAATCAAATACCTGCAAACCGTTCATCAAGACACCTTCCCGGTTGCCGAGGTTAAATTGAGCAATGATGAATTGGCCCAATTATCAGGCTTTGGGCCGGGTATAAGCCGTACAGCCATGCTAAGCCTCATCGCTGCCAGGGAAGCAAAAAACGATGCAGGTATCCAAAATTTCGGATCATTACGCACGGGTTTTATATCGGCCAATACCGTTGGTGCTATGGATAAAACAGAGGATTTTTTTGTACAATTTATGGCCGACCCTGCAAAAGGTAAATTGCGTAATGTAGTTAACCACGAGTGCGGCAAAGTAACAGAATTGGCAGCGGACGAATTGGGGATAAAAAATTATATAAGTACTATCAGTACGGCCTGCTCATCATCGGCCAATGCTATTATGTATGGCGCAAGGCTCATCAAAAACAACATACTTGATATAGTTATAGCCGGTGGCACGGATGCGCTTACCCGCTTTACGCTCAACGGCTTTAATACGCTCATGATATTGGACAACCAGTATTGCCAGCCCTTTGATGCCGACCGCCGTGGCTTAAACCTTGGTGAGGGCGCCGGGTATATTACCCTGGTATCTGAACGGGTTGCGGCAGGGCTGCAAAAAGCGCCTTATTGTACTTTGAGCGGTTACTGTAACGCCAACGATGCCTACCATCAAACCGCTTCATCGCCCGATGGCACAGGCTCCTTTATGGCGATGGAGGGTGCTTTAAAAATGAGCGGGTTAAAGCCGGAGGATATCGGCTACATTAACCTGCACGGTACCGGTACCCAAAACAATGATAACTCCGAGGGAACGGCGATTAAACGATTGTTCGATCCGCATTTCCCTAAAATGAGTTCGACCAAATCATTCACCGGGCATACGCTGGGTGCAAGCGCGGGTATCGAGGCTGTGTTTTCGGCGCTGTCTGCTCAGCGGGGATTTATTTATCCCAACCTGCGGTTTGAAACGCAGATTGCAGAGCACCCTTTCGCCCCCGAAACGAGTTTTACACAACAGGCAGATTTAAACCACGTGCTTTCCAACTCCTTTGGTTTTGGCGGTAACTGTTCGTCATTAATATTTTCAAAATTACCGGACTGATATGTATATCCGATCAACAGCAAACATATCGCCCCAAAAAACATTCGGAAACGTGCCGTTCCTGGATGAGGTAGTGGTTTATGAAGGCAATCGCCTTACCTGCGTTACGCCAGATTACAAAGAGATCATCGATCCTAAACTTATTCGCCGCATGAGCAGGGTTATCAAAATGGGAGTAGCATCTGCCATGGCCTGTTTGCAGGATGCAGGCATAACCAATCCCGATGCCATTATTGCCGGCACGGCCTACGGTTGCCTGGAAGATACCGGCGTGTTTTTAAGTAAAATGGTTGAGCGCGGCGAAGAACTGCTTACCCCAACATCGTTCATACAATCAACCCATAATACCATTGGCGCGCAGGTGGCCTTGCTGCTGCATTGCAACAATTACAATAACACGTTTGTAAATGGCGGCTCATCGTTTGAGTGCTCCCTGCTCGACGCGCAGATGCTATTGCATGAGGGCGAAGCCAAAAATGTACTGGTAGGCGGCATCGACGAGATAACCGATATCAGCCACGGTATACTAAGCCGGTTTGGCCTATATAAGCAGGGCCATGTCTCCAATACCGGCCTTTATACTGCCAATTCAAAAGGCACCGTTGCAGGTGAAGGCTCGGCATTTTTCCTGTTAACCGATAAAGCATCCGGAAACGACCTGGCCAAACTGGATGCGGTAGCCACGTTTTATAAACCGGCCAGCCATGCAGCTGTTGAACAGCAAATTGAAGCTTTCCTGTCGGCACAAAACATCAGCATGTATGATATCAGCCTGGTGGTAGCAGGTAATAACGGTGATGCCAAAAATGATGAAGTTTACGATTACCTGGAGGGCTCGTTATTTAGCTACTGTAATGTTGCCAGGTATAAACACCTGTGTGGCGAGTATCCTACATCATCGGCTTTCGCGTTATGGTATGCCGCACAAATTGTCAAAACAAACACCATTCCGGGGTCAGAACCTATTACCCCAATTAAAAAAATATTGGTTTATAACCATTACCAAAACACCAGTCATTCGTTAATGTTGCTATCAGCGTGCTAACATTCAAAAAAACCAATATCGCGTTCACTATCCTGCTGGGTTTTACCATTTGGGCCGACAAAACGCATGGGGTAAGCTGGCTGGTATATGGGGCAATTATATTCGCGTATTCACTCATTGTTGCCTATGGCTGCTATTTTGTAAGCTCCGTTTTTTTTATGCCGATGTACTGCTCGGCTAAAACAACCGATAAAGTAATAGCGATAACTTTTGACGATGGCCCGGTATCAGAAGGAACTCCGCAGGTTTTACAAATTTTGAAAGATGCCAACGTCGAGGCCGCTTTTTTTTGCATTGGCGAACGTATTGCAGGCAATGAAGCCATCATCAGGCAACTGGATGCCGAAGCCCATATCATAGGTAATCATAGCTATACACACGCAGCTTTGTTTGATCTTTTCCCCTCAAAAAAAATGCTGGCCGAAATGCAGCAGCTGGACAACGAGCTATATAAAGTCATCGGTAAAAAAACAAAACTCTTCCGGCCGCCTTACGGGGTAATGAACCCCAACCTAAAAAACGCGATTATTAAAGGCGGCTATGTGCCCATAGGTTGGAGTGTTCGATCATATGATACCATGGCTACCAATGCTGATGCGCTTTTGCAAAAAGTAACCTGCCAAATTAAACCGGGGGCAATCTTTTTATTTCACGACAGGTGCCCGGTTACCGTGGCTATGCTGCCAAAATTTTTAGGAAAGGTACAGGCGATGGGTTACCGGGTTGAAAGAGTGGATAAGATGCTGGGGCTGCCTGCATATGCAGGGGATGGCCCCGCCTGATAGAAAAAGCCGTTTCCTTCTCACTTGCCTGCTGTGTGTACATCATCCTTTTCCTGCGGTTTGTATTCTCACCATAAGTGTTTGGAAGAAATAAAAAAGTGGGGGAATGTGCGATTCCTTCCCTGGGGAAGGGAAGGTAGGGGTTAAATCAGGCGTTCAAGCAGCTTTGCAATTCGTCGCTCGTATAAACCCCTCCCTGCCTCTGCGCTCAATGGCAGCCGCACCCCTCCCGTGGGGAGGGAACTAAAAAGCCATCCGAACACCTATGCTGTCCTCACAAACCGCTATCCCAACGACAGTACGTTCGGGCAAAGGTAAACCGACGGCATATCGGGAAGACGACTGTGGGGACACAGTCATCGGATGGAGAGGACGCAGTCATCATATAAAAACTCACTTGCACCCCGGAATAATATACTTCACCAACAAGTCAAAAGCCCGTTTGGCCTTCCAGTTATTGTAATTACCCTGGGTAAATACCACCACCATGTCAAGGTTTTTGATGATCATGATGTACTGGCCCCCATTGCCCGATGCAAAAACAATATCTTCAGTATAATCCGCGGTTTTTATCTTTTCGCTGTACCAGTAATAGCCATAATATGCAGGTTGCAGAATGGCCATTTTATTCCTGCTGAATTTAACAAACGAAAAATCGGGAATTAGAATAGTGGCTGTGGTTGATGCCTTGAGCCATTGTGCCGATACTATCCGTTTTCCCTGCCAAACGCCATTGTTCTTTACCAACAGCCCAATTTTAATCATATCCTTTGGCAGCAGGAAAAAAGAACCGGCGGTGGCGCCGTGCCCGGCGGGGTCAACAGTCCAGCGATAGTTGCTAATCCCCAACGGATCAAACAAATATTTTTTTGCAAAGGCCATAACAGACATATGGGAGGCATTGCTGATGATACCACTAATAATCATCGGGTTACATGATGTATAGTTCCAAACTGTACCGGGATTGTTTTTCATAGGCAAATCCAGCGAAAACTTAACCCAGTCTTTAGTTTCAACCATTTCGGTTTCACAATCCCTACCGTCATCATCCCATTCATTGCAATCAAAGCCAGACCGCATTTCTAACAGGTTTTTAATGGTGATAAGTTGTTTCCGTGCATCACTGTTAGCAAATGTTTTATACTCAGGGAAAAATGCATAAACCTTTTGATCTACATTTTTCACAAAGCCTTTATCAATGGCAATGCCCATCAGCAGGCTGGTATCGATTTAAATGACGACCGGGAATCATGCAGCGAATCGGCAGTATAACCGTTAAAATATTGCTCGTAAGCCAGCCGGCCGCCTTTGGATATCAATATGCTGTGAATGCCGGTGTATTCCTGCTTTTCGATGGTGTGGGTCATCGAATCTAACAAAGCATGTGTTTGCGCATGTGCCCGATTGGACAGAAAGAAGAAAATGAGGGTCAAATATTTTAATGGAGATGGCATATTTCTGCTGATAATGGCTGATATAACGTTAAATCATTCAGAAGATAAGACGCATGGGATAATGACGCGTTGCAAGAAGCGTTAGCATCTTTAAGTTCTTTCTGTCTTTCCGTTGCGGAGTTTTAACCCGTGACTACTGCGGGTTTCAGCTTTTAGCTGAACTAAGCCGGAGGCTTAAACCAGTTTAGCCCACGAGTTACGCTACGCTAACCTCGCGGGAGGTGAATTGTCTCCCGCAGGACATTCAGGGTTTGCAGGGCCGATTTGCGTATGTGATTTGCACGCGGGAGACGCAATTATGCGTCTCTACAAAAAAACGGAATTTTACGCGGGCACACTTACCAGCATACACCCGTGTTGGCCCACCTTGTGCGTGTTATAAATCAAAATATTTTTGAAATCTGTAGCTGTTCCTTGTTGCTTAACCATATGTTGCGGCATGGTCAACTCCCCGCTAACAAAATTGCAGGCCAGCCAAAGCGCGAATGACGATGCTGTTGGATACTCGCCACACATGTGTTTAAAACGGGCTATGGTGGTATAGTTATCGAACAAGCTGTCGAAGGAAGTATAAAAAGGGAGCGAGCGCTTATCGCCATTTTCACCGGTTAACAGCAGGTCTGCTTTTTCGCCATCGGCAAGGTTCTCCTCAAGAAATTTTTTAATGCGGATCCTGATCACCTCAACATCGGCGCTATGTATGGTAGTTATGGCTTTCAATTGCGCTATGGCGTTTTGTTTATCATCACCAACCATAAACATGGCTGCTCCTTCGCCGGATAGGCTGCCATCGGTAACAGAGTTATACATGTCGCTGTTCAGGCAATCTTCTTTTTTAAACCAGCCCGCAAGCGTATCAAGGGTATAGTTGTTAAATGAAATCTCATCAACACCGCCCAATAAATAGTTGCTTTGGGGATTTTCATTCAGCAGCATGGCTACATCAATAACCGCGTTTTCAAAAGCCAGCCCACGGTGAACGTGGGTAAGGTTATAGTTTTTATTATTGCTGATGAGGGCAATTTGCGACGATATGGTATTGGGGGTACCCTGTACAAAACTGCCGGGGGTAAGCATATCCTCGTTATATTCAATAATCTGGTTCAGGAATTTGCCGTTCTCTTCCATTCCGCTTACCTGGGTGCCTATGATAATGCCATCAGGCTGCGCGGCCTCAGCAAGCAAGGGCAAAGCAGCACCCGAGCCTATGCGGGTACTTTTGCTCATCCGGCGCAAAGCATTGCCTTTAAATTGCGGATAAGCGGGCTCTATGGCATATAGCTTATTATCAACCGAGGGATGAAGTGTTTCTATATTGATGTTATCCCCAAAGGTTTGCTGAGGCGAAATACAGGTAGTTTTATGAATATAGAACTTCATCATTACACTTTTGAAAAAATTAACGATGTACAGTTGCCGCCAAAACCAAACGAATTACTCATCACATGTTTTATAGCAGCGGCTTTGTAAACCCCAACCGGCTGAAGGCCAATACCGGCTATAGGTTCTTTAAAGTTCAAATTAGGATATAGTTCCTGCCTGTCAATATTCAGGATGCTGTACGCAGCCTCAATGGCGCTGGCGGCACCCAGCACATGCCCTGTAAAGCCCTTGGTGGATACAAAATCGGGCAGGGAGTCAAACAACCGCAGCATGGCGCGGCTCTCCACCTCATCGTTATTCTCTGTGCCTGTACCGTGGGCGTTTATAAAGTCGATATCAGCCGGTTTTAACCCCGCGTTATCCAAAGCATTCTTCATGGCCAGGTATGGTCCATCGCCCTCCGGGGATAAGGAAGATGGATGATAGGCATCATTGGCATTTCCATAACCACTCACTTCGGCATAAATCTTTTTGCCTGCCGCATCCGCCTCTTTCTCTAATACTAAAAAAGCTGCGCCTTCGCCTAAATTAAGGCCCTTGCGATTTTGATCGAAGGGGGTACAGGCCTCGTCAGACAGGATGCGCAGGGCATTAAACCCGTTAACCGTGAACTTTGCCAGGCTATCGGCACCGCCAACAATTACGCGATTGGCCAACCCGCTTTTAATTAACCGGCATCCGTACATAATGGCATTTGCAGATGATGAACAAGCGGTATTCATGGTATTAATTACTCCGGTTATCCCATAACGTGTTTGTATATATAGGTTTACCGATGCATAATCAAATGATTTTACGTATTCAATATTTTCGGCATCGCCATGCGTATTAGCGTACAACTCGTCGGTAAGGCACATACCGCCTACGGTTGTAGCACCAACAAGAGCGGTATCGGCGGCCGTTAATTGGTTTTGGGTTAATTTGGCATCGGCGATAGCTTCGTTAAAAGCGTGTAAGGCGAGAAGGGTGGTGCGGGTAACGCCCGGCTCTGTTACGCCAAGTTTTGTTTTTAATTCTTCGGTACCTATCAACACTTCGCCAAAAGGCAGGATGCCGGAATATCGCGAAGGGAAATTACCGCCTCCCTTAATAATGCCGGTTTTGCCCTGTACCAATGCAGTATGATTTTCAGCTACCGAGTGGCCAATAGCGCTGATCACTCCAATCCCGGTTACTACAATCCTGTCCAATTTTTTACCTGTGTTTATTTTTGCCCGTTTTGCTCAATATAAGCTGCCATGGTGTTTATGTCAACAAGTACCTTACGGCCTTCCTTAGGGTCTTGAATATTGATGCCGTACTCGCGTTTTAACAGTACAATAAGTTCCAGTGAATCGATGGAATCAAGCCCCAGGCCATCGCCAAACAACGGCTCTTCGTCTTTAATGTCTGCCGGGGTAAGATCAGTTAAATTCAGGAACTGAATGATCTGAACTTTTAACTTCTCTTTTAGTTCTGTAGTTTCCATCTTGTATCTATATTAAATTCTTTCTTTTTAAACCAATAAACGTTAGCGCCTGGAATACAAATGTAATTCCAACCAACGGAATAATGCTGATAACAACATCCTTTAATCCCGCGCCTTCCAAAAATAAGCCATAATAGGCTTGAATGCACCAATGCAATGGCGATAATGAACTTATTGTTTTTAATGTCCCCGGCATAGCAAATGCCGGCACCATCAGGCCGCCAATGGCCGATAGTATCACTATGGATACTGCTCCGAAACCGTTAGCCTGCTCCTGCGTATGGGCAAACACGCCCACACAAATGGCATAACTTACGGCGCAGTAGCCAACGGCTACCGTTACTAATATCAAACCAAATATATCTGCCGGTAAGTTTAAAGCGGGCAAATTAATATACGGAAAAAACCATAATCCCAGCGAAAAAATTACCATTGCCTGGAACAGGGTAACACACAGATAAGTGATCTGCTTGGATAACAAGCCTACAGCAAAATTAGTGGGCAATGTTTTTAACCTTATAAAACTGCCGCTCACCTTTTCTCTCACCACGCTGCCGCTTAACGACATGATGATAAAAAACATGGCAAATATAGTCCAGGCGGGTACATTGTGCTGTGTAGCATTTGGCGCCGTTATGCTGCCGCCCTTTGATACCGGCACCTGTTTTATTTCGGCCTTACCGTTCAGCATTTCCTGTTCCAGCTTTTCGGGCATCTCTTTTTCGTTGATGGCGAAGTAGAGCGTGCGCAGGGTTTCCCGGCTTTCTACAATTTGCAATGCGCTGGTTAATGCGCCGTTTACCGAGAAACGGATAGACTCGGGAATGGATGGGTTATAATGTAAGATCAATGGCGTAGGTGCTGTCAGCTTTTCTTCTTTTGCTGAGTCGGCCTGCAGGCCAAAGCTTTTTAGCGCTTTATTTGACGATGATTTGGCTTTTGCTTCGATCTTTGCCGAAAAATCGGGCGGAATGGTAATGGCCATCATGGCGTCGGCGTTATGCATGGCATCGGCCATTTGCTGTTCGCTTAAATTTGATGCTGCCTGCACCACTTTAAACATGCCAATTTTGTTGATGGTGCTTGTGAGTTGCTTGCTTAGCTTACCTGCATCGTTATTACAAACCACTACTGTAAGCTTATTTTTGTTCATTAGCTGAAAAGTGCTGTTTTGGATAAGCGTAACCACAATAACCAAAATAACGGGCATGATGAACATGAGCGATATGCCTACCTTGTCGCGCAGCAATATCCTTACATCTTTTACTATGGAGGCCCAAAGCTTAAACATTAGTTCCGGTAATCCTTTCCTGTTAAGTTTAAAAACAGCTCCTCCAGGTCCTGGTGGCCGTACTCTTCCAGCAAACTATCCAGTTTTCCTTCCCTAACAATCTCGCCCTTATCTACCAGGGCTATTTGCTCGCATAAGCCTTCGGCCTCGGCCAACTGGTGCGAGGTGTATATCAATGTGGTGCCTTGTTTATTCAGTTGTTTTAAATAATCGATGATGGCGTGGCGGGTTTGCACATCTACGCCTACCGTAGGTTCGTCCAAAAACAAGATCCTGGGGTTGTGGATAACGCCTATGGCCAAATTAACCCTACGTTTCATTCCTCCCGAAAAATTTTCCACAGCTTTATGGCTGACGTCTGTAAGCCCCAGTATCTCCAATAATTCTGCCGAACGATGGGCTATTTGTGTACGGTTTAAGCCGTACCAGGCGCCAAAAAACTCCAGGTTTTCTATCGGGCTAAGTTCCTGGTAAAATGAAAAATCCTGTGGCACAAAACCAAACAGTTTATTTATAGCCTTGCTTTTGGCGCCAACTTTATGCCCCAGCAATTCAACAGTGCCTTTATCGGCAATCAATAAACCTGTCATCAGGTTCATGAGTGTGGTTTTACCAGCACCATTTGGGCCAAACAAACCGAAACGCTCGCCTTCGGCAATCTTTAAATTCAGGCCATCGTAAGTCACCCCCGAATTACCCGGATAATGAAAACAAAGGTTTTCGATATTTACGGCAAGGGATTTCATGGCTACCATTTAATATTTTTCAGCAGTGTAAAAGCTTTCTTTTCTATTTCGGCAATTTCTAACAAATAGTTGCCCATCACATCAAAATCTTCCTGACTGCCTATGCGGCCTTTGTAAATACCCGCAGCCTGTACAGCGGCTGTTCGCCACATATCGCCTGCCTGCGTGAACATTTCTGATGCCTGTAGTAATACCGGGTTTGGCAGGTAATCATTAGCCTGTTGTAAAAACGCGGCATAAATATACCTGAACCCGCCGCCGCCTGTACCAATCTCTTCCTGCATACGCACTAATTGCGCCAGGTACAAGCCCGCGGTTTTAAGGCCCAACTTATCGCGCCAGCGTTTAATTTTATTACCGGTGTACCTTATCCCGCTAACCCCCGCAAACGGGCCGGGGATAGAGATCATATTGAAAACATTCTTTTTGATCCCGCTTTTAATAGCGCTCCTGATCTGGTCGTCGGTAATTTCCTGCTGATTGCCCGGATAATATAATTGTCCCTTTGGCGCCAAAGCCCCTTTAGCAAAACGAACACGCTCCAGCTCGTAGCTGGTTAAGGTTGTAGCATGTTCCATAATGGGGTCGCTAATCAGGTAATTATCACCCTCCTTGCCAAAAACAATAAGGTTGTGGGCATTAAAATGAAACCTGTATTCCTTAGGGAAATAGGATAAATAATAAACCCCTACCTGCGCTCCTACAGGTTGCCCGGCTTCAAGGCTTTCCATCAAAGCGGCCTCGGCCTTTTCTTTGGAATTGAATTTTTTCTGTATCACCGGTATCCCCAGTGATTTACAGGTACGGTTAAATATAAAGCCCGGCATGGAGCGGAACGCTATAGCCGGCCCATTATTTATTTTTATTAAAGGCACATATACAAAAAACAAGCCCGCGCCGATACCAAAAGCCAATGGCTCGGTTATCTTGCCGTTCGAGATTTTTTTTAATAAATTACTGGTAACCCCCGATTCGCAATGTGCAGCTTGTCCGTGTTCAAAATCAATCTTCATGCACATCCATACTTTTTAACTCGTCAACCTTTACATTAAAGGCTTCGGCATATTTTTTTAAATCTTTATCTGATAGTTTATTAAACGCACCGGGTTTCAGGTGGCGTTTTATCTGCCATTTCCAAAAGCCGGTATAGTCGGCCAAAATACCCAGGTCCATTAACCGCAGTTCCATAAAAAACAACAACGGGCTGGCCTCGTTATTTAAAACTTTTTGTTTCGCCCCGGCAATACGGCCCTCAATTTCCTGCCAGGCCACATCAAGGGCGGTTATTTTTACGTCCCAGCCGTCGCTTAGCTGTGTTACGTACTTACCATTACTATCGGTAGCGTAGCACACCTCTTTGGTTATTTTACCAAGCGAGCTTAAATCCTGGGGTACGTTCTCCTTTTTCATTACCAGTATTTGAAACGATTAAACAACGGTAAGCATAGCATACATGTACGAGAACCGTGAGCTCTCGGGCACCAAAAGTAAAATCTTTTCGCCAACCTTTAATTTGCCGCTATTAAACAGCTCATTAATCATCAGGTAAACAGATGCCGCACCCACATTACCTACGGTATACAGGTTCATAAACCATTTTTCGTAAGGGATACCACCACCGTATATCTCAACCATATCATAAATCTTCGGCCTGAAAAAATCGCTGGATATATGTGGTAAAAAATGGTCGATATCATTTGTAGTTAAACCTTTGCGTTCAAAAATCTCTTTAATCTTGGCTCCGCCCAAAGGCACAATATTATCACTCAATAAGCCAATATCCTGCTTTACACTGAAGATGGATTTATTTTTAATCTCTTCGGGCGTAAAATCCATAAAACCTTTCAGACTACCATCCGGTTGTTTTTCGGCCCCCATGTACATACAGGCATCCATTTGGTTGGCGTACGATACACCTTCAATCCAATCAACCCGCAGGCTTAGGCCGGTTTCGTTTGGTTTATCGGTCATTAAAAATGCCGATGCCCCGTCAGACAGCATCCACCTTAAAAAATCTTTATGGAACGCGATATAAGGGTTTTCGGTGAGTTCCTTTAGCTTTTGTGCTTCTTCTTCAAACACATCAGATACCAGCAGGCCCGAAAACCTTTCGGAGCCGGCAGCCACGGCTTGCCTGGCTTCGCCCGATTTAATGGCCATATAGGCATATTTGAGTGCATGCATCCCGGCGCAGCAAACACCCGATGGTGATACCACTTCAATCGGACCCGCTTCGGGCAGCCAGCCGTGGGTCATTACGCCGTGGCTGGGCATCATTTGATCGGGCGATGAAGTGCCGCATGATAGTACATCGGTTTCCTGTATTTTGGCCGATGTATTTTTAAATAATTCCTTAATGGCCAGGGCCGTCATTTCGGCATTGGTATGGGTGGCTTTTTTATTTTTATCTAATGCGTAATACCGGGTGGTTATGGCATTATTGCGCAGTACTATTTTTTTTGATTTAGAGGGTTTATTGTCGATATAACCCAGATACTGCTCCATATCATCATTTGCAACGGGCTCGTTGGGCAGAAAAGCAGATGTGGCGTTTATATAAACCTGATGAAAAGACATGTATATTTTTAATTTAGTTGTAAGTAAAAGTTCTTTTTCTCCTGGATCCTGTCACCAAAAAACGGCCTTATTAAAATCATATCAACCGTTAATGCAATAGGGGCAACAATAAACAGGGCAAAAAAAAGATAATATTTAAAAGCGGCAAGCCATGCCGCTTTGTTTTTCCGTTTCGAAATAATTTTTGCCCAAACCGAAAATATAATCTTAGCCTTTCCTTCAATAAACATCAGCGGGTATTTAATGTTTACGGCTTCCTCAAGCATCAGTTCGTATTGCAGGCTGTCCCAATAGTCAACCATATTAAGCCGGGCTGCTATCGCCCTGCCAAATTTAGCGGTGTCCTTTATATCCTGCTCATCAACGCCGGGCTTGGGGAATATATCCAGGTAGCGCTCTTTTTTACCTGTAAGCATCCAGTAAAAAATAGTAACAAAGCTTATCGGGTTGAGGTGCTTATCAACCAGGGCAATATTACCAACCAGTCTTCCGCCGGCATCCTGGATAGATTTGCGCACCCGTACAAAAGCATTTAACCACATATTGCGGGCGGCGCTAATAGTTACAACCGGCGTATCTTGTACCACCTTAATAAAATCGGGGTGGTTAAGCAGTGAGTTTGAAGGAATGCTGGGCGATAAAAACCAGGGCTGGTAACCAATAATGATCAGATCGTATTTAGTTTCTTTTAATACAAATGGTTGAATTGGGGCTGGTACACCTAAAACACAATCAGGCATAACAGCAAAAAAACGGGAGCCCGTCCATGGGAAATCATAGCCGTTTACCATTTTAATTTCCACCTTTTCAACCGATTCTCCTGCGTCAATAATAGGTTGCGTTAATGAGTCGATCACGTCGCGCATCTGGCCCGATTGGGTGTAGTAAATAGCCAAGATCTTTTTACTCATTATTCTGCAGGTTTAAGGTCTTCAGGGTGCAAAACTTTAGACGTTTTGGTATAATCAACTATAGCCCGCTGTACAACAGGCGACAGGGTGTTAAAGTTTTTGATTATCATACTTTTATCCTTTTCGATATCGGCACGGTAATGCACAATTTTAGGGGCTTTTTCCTGGATAACCAAGCGCAAAAAATGCAGATCGGTATTGCCGGGTTCGGCTAATAAGGCTGTTTCCAGTTTAATCCGGCCGGCTTTAAAAAAGCTTAGCTTATCTTTTGGCTTGCCGGCCAGGCTGGCTTTCTTCATTAATAAAGCTCCCTCATAGCCGTTTTTTGTTTCGGTACCTGCATCGGTAAATGTAGCCAGTTCCTGGTTTATTTCGTCGATGTTATCAGATGCCATTGCTTTATAGAAAGCTGCTTTCTCCAGTTTTTGGGCGCTGGCCCTGGTGTTGCCGCCTGCTAAAATTACCGGTATAAAACAAACAAAAGCAATGCGCTTTATAATATAATTCTTCATAAACCTTACCAAATGTAATAAATATTACGTGCTCCACAAACACCATCGCGCTTTACTAATAAAGCTTAAGCGCAACCTTTTTTCTACCATTTAGTTTTAAATTTTTTTAATACCTTAAACCCATGTGTCACAATATTATGATGCTTTTTGCCCCCGATGGTTTAACAACGCCCAATTAATAGCGGTTGCACCATTAAAATCCGGTTTTCTTTCGCTTACTTTGGGGTTTGAATTTTTTTCGGAAATTTAATAGCGATATAATTTACACTATCTTCCGTACCATAAACAATGAAATTAATTAACAGCAATTTACATGGATAAAACCAAACAGTTTTCGGGTTTATGGGCTGTAATTTTAGGGGGGTCTGGCGGCTTTGGGTTTGGGGCTTTGCAAAAGCTTGCCGCACATGGCATGAACGTGGCGGTTTTATACCGCGAAACCGCTATTACCGAAAAACCACTCAAAATAAAACTTAACCAGATTGCTGAAGCAAACGAGGTAACCATTTTACCGTTTAACATAAACGCACTTGAACAAACCGGCCGCGATTTATTTTTAAAACAATTTACCAAAGTTGCTGTACATAAACATTGTGTTAAGTTATTGCTGCATTCAATAGCACGGGGCAATTTAAAACCATTGGCTACCGGGGCAGAAAATACTGATACCGCTACTGTTCTTTCAACTGATGATATACAGGCCACAAGCTATGCCATGAGCAATAGTTTGCTTGATTGGACAAGGCTATTGTTAAACGCCGGACTTTTTAATACAGATGCCCGTATTATAGGCCTTACCAGCGGTGGGGCACATAAATACTGGGAAAGCTACGCGGCGGTATCTATTGCAAAGGCATCGTTGGAGAGCCTTACAAAATACATGGCAGTTGAGTTTAGCCGCTATGGAATAAAAACCAATTTGATACAAGCCGGAGTTACCGAAACTGCATCATTAAAAAGAATACCGGGCAGCGATAAATTAATTGAACTGGCCGGCGCAAACAACCCTATGGGGCGCATAACAAAACCCACAGATGTGGCAAACGTAATATATATGCTTTGTACCGACGAAGCCTTCTGGATAAATGGTTCATTGATTCATGTTGACGGTGGCGAACATTGTTTGTAATTATATAGATTTTTAGAGGCATGAATAACCATATACTTAATCATTTACCATACAAATCAACATTCCGCTTTATTGATAACATTACGTCATTAAACGAAAACGGGGTTACCGGCGATTTTACGTTGAAGCAGGATGCTTTTTTTTATGAAGATCATTTTGAAGGAAACCCGGTAACACCTGGCGTTATCATTACCGAAATTATGGCCCAGATTGGTTTGGTTGTACTGGGTATATTTTTAATTATGAAAGAACCCGGCAATGATTTTACCAGCGACACCTCATTGTACCCGGTGCTTACCTCAACCGATGTTTCTTTTTACAAAATGGTTTTACCCGGCCAAAAGGTGACGGTTATTTCTAAAAAACAATATTTTCGTTTCGGCAAGTTAAAATGCGTTGTGGAGATGCTGAACAGCGAAAAAGAAATTGTTGCCAGGGGCACATTTGCCGGCATTATTAAACATATTGATATCAAATGAGCAGGCGCGTTGTAGTTACCGGCATGGGCGTTGTATCGCCAAACGGCATCGGGATCAGCACTTTCCTTGATGCCATACAAAACGGCGTTTCGGGCATCAAATTTCAACCTTTGTATGAAGAATTGAAATTTAGCTGCCATGTTGCGGGCAAGCCCGATTTTGTGCTGGAAGATCTTAAAACTAAAAACTACATATCCGAGGTTGTTTTTCACGGCCTTAAGGGTACCAATATTGGTTATGGTCTGATGGCGGCGCTTGACGCCTGGGCCGATGCAGGCCTGGAATACGATACCGACGAACCCCGCTGGGAGACCGGCTGTATTTTTGGCAACAGCGTATCTGATACCGAGGCCATGAAAAACGTGATTACCCGTGTAGATAACAAAGAAGCTAAAAAATTAGGATCGCGCGTGGTGGAGCAGGCCATGAACAGCGGCGTTACCTCCTATGTATCGGGTCGTTTAGGATTGGGCAATAAGGTAATTACCAACTCGGCCGCTTGCGCTACAGGCACACAAGCTATTTTAATGGGTTACGAAACCATTAAAGATGGGTATGCCAAACGGATGCTGGCAGGCAGCAGCGAATATGTTGACACCTATGTATTCGGCTCGTTTGATTCTATGCGTGTATTATCCCGAAAATATAATAATCAGCCCGAAAAGGCATCAAGGCCGATGAGCATAACCGCGGGCGGTTTCGTTCCCGGCTCTGGTTCGGCCGCGCTGGTTTTGGAAGACCTGGAGTTTGCTTTGGCCAGGGGCGCCAGAATTTACGCCGAGGTTTTAGGAGGATCAACCAATAGCGGCGGCCAGCGCATGGGCGGCTCCATGACAGCGGCCAACCCACAGGGTGTTATCAGGTGTATTGAAGATTCCATAGCCAATTCCAACATCAGCGCTGGTGATATCGACCTCATTAGCGGCCACCTGACTGCCACCAATGCCGATATGCAGGAAATTCAAAACTGGAGCAAGGCGCTTGGCCGGGGCGGAGACGATTTTCCGCTGATGAATTCGCTTAAATCGATGATCGGCCATTGCTTAAGCGCGGCGGGATCTATCGAATCGGTGGCATCAATATTGCAAATAGTACACGGATTTGTTCATCCCAATATAAACCTGGATGATCCTAATCCCGAAATAGGCAACTACATCAATTTAAACCGTTTGCCTGTTTCGTTAGTCAAAAAAGACATTAATATCGTTGCGAAAGCCAATTTTGGCTTCGGCGATGTCAATTCCTGCTTAATATTTTCTAAATTTAACCCTAATGACACGACAAGAAATTTTAACTGAACTAAAAAAGGTTTTATCGCCATACACCCTTGATAAAGAAGCCCTGGCCGGCATTGATGAAAACACCGACCTTATTAAAGACCTGAAAATTAATTCGGCTAATCTTGTTGATATCATTATTGATGCTGAAACCAAATACAATATCGAAATAGATTACGATGCAGCGGACAAAATGGTAAACGTAGGCGGCTGCATTGATGTAATTGAAGAAAAGACTAACCAGCAAACATGATCATAAGTGCCGGTAATGATATTGTAGACCTCCAGGCCATCGACACAGCGCGAACAAAGAACCCCAGGTTTTACACAAAATTCATTACCGGCCCCGAAACCCGGTTATACAGCCGGCCCCAATTAGCCGATATGCCGTTTGAGCATTTTGTATGGCTGTTATGGTCGGTTAAAGAGTCGGTTTACAAATTCAAACAAAGGCATAATCCCGGCCTTGTTTTTTCTCCCTCAAAAATCTCCGTTCAGTGCATTAATAGCCCATCGGTCAGCACATCTGCCCGGCTCCCGGAAGAACCTATCGAAGTAAAAGGCTTTGACAAACAAATTTATTACAGCGGCGCTATTGTGTTTGAACAGCAGGAACTATATTTCCGTTCAGTAGTTAATAATGCCTATATCGCCTCATTTGTGAACAATATAAACAGCTTTGAAAATATTTACTGGGGAATTAAGCGGATTGACCATACCGGTCCCGATTTTCAATCCGCGCAGGTAAGGGAATTTATATTGAAAAAACTTAAGCAAGTTGCGCCGGCAGATGCCATCAAAATCATTAAAAATAGCTCTGGCTGCCCGGTTCTATATAACGATATGGTTGAAGCAAACCTTCCCATTTCATTGGCGCACCATGGGCATTACGTGGCCTATGCATTCCATTTAACCAACGCACCGGATGCTGCCCGGCACTCAATTAACTAATGCCTCTATTTTTTTGATATCGCGGTAGCATATGTACAGCGGAATAAAACCAAAAACACCAAAACAACAATCAATGCAGCGCCAATAAACAGGGATACCACGTATGGGGCCTGCAATAAACGCCAACGGGAAAACCATAATACAGGCAATCATCCCAAACTGAATTATCCAGATATTTTTTACCGGATTACGTAGCGGGCCAATAAAAGCAGTGGCTATAACCAGGTGCCCAAATGCCAGCCAATCGGTTCCGTAGCTTAAATACGGATAGTTTTGGTTGGTTGGTTTTACAGCCAGGTAAACCTGTGCTATCCAATTGTGCATAAAAGCCGGGAATATATTTACACTGGCCAGGAAAGCCAGCTCAGTTTCTATCGGGAAGGCGGTTATGCCGCTTAATACCAAGCCTATAATAAATACAATGATCCAGGTTTTTACTTTTTTGCGCAGTTGAGGTTCGGTTTGCATAATGGGGGTTCAATTTATTTTTAAATGAAATGAAAATCGCCAAGCGATTACTCGAGAAAATAAAAGTACTTTGACATACAAAGTTAGTTAAATTATTCTACAAGCTACATCCTTTTAAATGCTTTGTGATTATATTTGTTGCAAAGGAAATGGTGTCTTCCTACTCAACCGCCCTAAAAAGCTGATGGCGCCTGCATTAATTAACCCGTGGAGTAATATTCCTCGCTAATTTTTTGTAGGTGAAAAGTTTTCCAATCAAACCCGTTTCAAAAACATACCACCGGTTAGCACGTGGCGTATCCCCTTTTTACAACATTTTAGTATCTCAAACAATCAGCATCAATGTTTTATGCCGCTTGTTTTGTTGCTGCAACTACAATCCATCAATTTTAAAACTAAATTAGCGTCGCCATAAAAAATGAACGATAACATTTTTACGTCCGATTTTTTTTCGATAGTGAAAAACCTGCTTAGGTGGACACTGCTTATCATCCCCATTGCCATGGCTATTGGCAGCATGGTAGCCTTGTTTTTATGGCTGCTAAGCTGGGCTACGCATTTCAGGTTTGCCCATACTTACCTTCTATATTTGCTACCGGTTGCAGGCGTGGCTATCCATTTTATATATAAGCTGGCCGGTAAATCATCAGAGAAGGGAAACAACCTTATTATCGACGAAATCCATCAGCCAGATTGTGGTGTGCCTAAACGGATGGCGCCGGTTGTATTGCTTACCACGGTGATTACCCATTTATTTGGCGGATCGGCCGGGCGCGAGGGTACGGCGGTACAAATTGGCGGCAGCATAGCCCAGGCCTTTGGCAAATGGTTTAAGCTAAACCCTGCCGATACCCGTACCATACTTATTGCCGGCATAGCCGCGGGCTTTGGGGCTGTATTTGGCACACCTGTTACCGGGGCAATATTTGCTATGGAAGTTTTAACCATCGGGCGCATACAATACAATGCCTTGCTACCCTGCCTAATGGCCAGTATTATTGGCGATGTTACCGTTGCTGCCTGGGGCATTCACCATACCGCTTACCATATTGACGTTTTTGCAAGTGTGCCACGTTGGTATGCAACCTATACTGCCTTTGATTTTTTATTACTGGGTAAAATCATTGTAGCTTCGGTTGCTTTCGGCCTGGCCAGTTACCTGTTTGCTTACCTGGTGCATGGGCTAAAATCTTTTTTTGGAACAATCGTTCCAAAACCCTGGCTCGTCCCGGTACTTGGCGGATTGATCATTATCGGCCTTACCGCTCTTTTGGGCAAGCCGGATTACCTGGGCCTTGGTATCGACGCCGAACATGCCGGGGCAATTACCATCCCGTCGGCATTTAACGTGGGCAGGGCCGATACCTGGAGCTGGCTATGGAAAACTATTTATACCACCGTTACCCTTGCAAGCGGCTTTAAAGGCGGCGAGGTAACGCCATTGTTCTACATCGGGGCGACCCTGGGCAATACGCTGTCTGTTTTGATGGATGCCCCGGCGGGTCTTTTTGCCGCGTTGGGTTTTATAGCGGTATTTGCCGGCGCAACCAATACGCCCCTGGCCTGTACCTTTATGGGGATTGAACTTTTTGGCAGCCAATATGCATTGTTTTTTGCGGTGGCTTGTTTTACGGCATATTTTTTTAGCGGGCATACAGGTATCTACGGGTCCCAACGCATTGGCATTGCCAAAATACAGGGCCGTTATGCCGATGCGGCAACGCTGGCCGAGGCAGATAAGCGCAGGCGGGGATACATGCGGCAGAAACTGGCGAAGTACAGGTTAAAGGGGAAATAGAAAAGGGCATATTTTTCAGAGCTGCCAGGAAGGCGTTTAAAAATTTGATGTAGAAAGAAAGGTAGCCCCTACGGGGCAAAGACACTTTTGAACTTTTGTTCTACAAACAGGTAGCAATATCTATCTGAACCCTTTTTTATGCCCCGTACGGGGCTACCCATTTCAGCATTAAAAGCCAATTAATAAGGATAAAGAATTAAACGCGATTGCCAAAGCATGAAAAATGATTTTGGCTCCATCGGAGCCTCCTATCGCGAATTGGGGCAGTATACCAGTTTGAAATTTGCATGACAAACCATACAAAAGAGAAAAACGCTTTCGAAATGAATTAGTGTATAACTAAAAATAAAGCGAAATTTGATAAGCTCAAGTAATCAACCCTTAATTCAATATTTCATATGGACGTGCAGGAACAAATTAAAGAGTATATAACCAGCCAGCCTGAACCAAAGCGTGGTGAAATGCAAGAGTTGCACCAACGCATACTGCAAGTTTTACCAGGTTGTAAATTATGGTTCGACAATGGTAAAAACAACGAAAATAAAACTGTTAGTAACCCTACTATTGGCTACGGATTTCAAATCATACAATATGCTGATGGAAAAACCAAGGATTTTTTTCAAATTGGTTTGAGCGCAAACACAACCGGGATCTCTGTTTATATCCTCGGTATCAAAGATAAGGCATACTTAGCCCAAACCTATGGAAAGGAACTGGGCAAGGCCAGCGTAACCGGGTATTGCATTAAGTTCAAAACGCTGAAAGATATAAACATTGGTGTACTTGAAGCAGCAATACGATATGGGGCCGAGCTTACTAAGGTAAACTAAACTTTTAACCAAAGGATATTACCCAATTTGCCCGTGAACAGGCTCCCGCTTTAATTCTCCGGCACGGTCTTTTTAACCGAATCCTTACCCGCCTTCAGCGGTGCGGCAGGTTTAGTTACCGCGGGGGTTTTAATGCTATCCTTGCCCGTTTTAATTCCCTTTAGTTTCGTTGTGTCTGTCTTCAGCAGGCTATCCTTCCCGGTTGTCAATTGCTTTTTTAAACTATCCACAGGCGTGCCTTTAAGCGGCATCGTTCCTTTTCCATTAGCCGGCTTGCTTTTTATATTAGCCTTATTTCCGGCGGCTTTCGCCGGCGCTTTACGGCGCGATGGAATGATGGATTCTTTCGATACCGGCCTGTCCTTGGGTTTCCAGATAAAGCCTTTCAATATCTTATCATCATCAACCACTTTTTTTAGTGGCAGATACTTGTTTTCGGGCTTAATAAGCAGGCGTATATTGGCAACCTTGCTGTTTTTAAACGATATTACCATCCGGCTGCTTAATGATCGTTCTATCCCCTCAACCACGTTGGTAGCACTATCCCGTTTAAAGTAAATACTTTCGGCGTTGCCAACCGTGTATAATCTATCCAACTTATCGTTTTTAAAGAAGCCGCGCATTTTTTTGCCCCCCATCTGGTTAAAATGCAACGAATCATCCTTCTCCAGGTTCACTACAAAAGCCGAAGGGAACAGTTCCATATTATCCATCTTCTTGTTCCGCATCTGCACGTAAATGGTATCGCCGGAAAGCTGCGAGCCTTGAGTCCAAAACATGGGCTGCACGTAACAACGGATGGTTGAATCGGCATTGCTGTAAAAAATCGAATCGGCCTTGCCTTGTAAATCCGATTTAAACAGCTTGGCATTATGGTGGGCTATCACCATCCTTACCCGGGCGGTATCCTTCAAATTAACCTCACGCTGGGCAAATACCGGGTCTCTTTTCAACTCTTCCCTGCGCACACTATCCTGTTTTGCTTTGCGAATGGCCGATAGCTTATCTTTTTTTATTTGCGCCGAATCCACCTTTATTTTAGGATGGCCAAAAAAATCGCGGTGCCGGTAAGTAGTATCCCTGGGGATAGATAACCCTCTTGCAATCAGTTTTTTCTCGTTTTTTTTGTTTTCAATGATCTGTTTTCTTGCGGCGGCCGATGTATCCCTAACGTAAGCGTAAGCCAGGCGTTGTTTTTCCTGGTATAGCTTCTGGTTTTTGTAGGTCAATATCTGGGTTTCCAGCGTATCCGCAGTCATGTAAACCGAATCTACCTTTACCTTACCCGCTTTTGTGGTATCCTTAGGCAACGGCAAGCTTTTGCCGGGTTTGCTGCCGGGTTTTATGGCAGCCGCTACCTGCGCCAGGTTATTCATCTGTTTTTTGACATCGCCGGGGTTAATGTTTTTGGCTTGTGCAGAGATTTTCTTTATCGCCGAATCTGCTTTGGCCGAATCTTTTTTTGTCAGGTTGGGTTTTATTTGCCCTGCCATGTTTACCAGGTCGCTAACGTTTTTTATCTGGTCTGGCGTAACGGTTTTATTGGGCACTGCCACTTTATGTATGGCGGAATCCAACCGGGCCGAATCTTTTTTTGAAACCAAACCATTGGGCTTAATATTGCCGGCCAGGTTTTCCATGTTGGTTATTTTCATGGTATTTGGCGGAGCCTTCATCACTTTGGTCTTGCTTTTGGCTACCGGCGCGGGCGGTGGCACCGAATCTGTTTTGGTAGTATCCTTTTGTTCGGTAACCAATATCATGTAGGCATTTTGGGTAACAATAGTGCGTTCATCGGCCCTGAAATAAGTGGCCAAATCGCCCTTCATGGTTATTTTTTGTTCCCTATCGGTAAAAGTGATGTTTTTAACCGCGCGGCCATATCCTTTTAGCTTATCATAAAACAAGCTATCGCCCTTTAATGATTTTGTGCCTTGTTTATAGTGGTTTTTTTTGCCAAAAAAAGCCTGCTCGGTAACGGTATTATACAGGCCGTTTTCGGTATACAGGGTATCTTTATCTTTTTTACCGTAAATATTGGTAGGGCCATAAAAATAAGCAATACGGCTACCCGTGTTGTATTTCATGGTATCGGTTTTAATAATGGCATCAACCGTAGTTAAAACCACATCATACCTAAAGTACGAATCGCGCGAGAGCGCAAAATAATAGCCGTTTTTACTGGTAAGCACATTATCCTTATTAATCAGCTTACCGCCATTGGTGTACGTACCAATGCGGGTTGCGGTATTGTACGTTAAATAATTGGTGGTAAGGGTAGCATCTTTGTCAACCATCTTAACATTGTCGGTAAGGATGGCCAGTTTGGTGTTACCATTATAGTTTAACTTATCTGCGAAGATGTTGAGCGTATCGCCCTGGTTTATGTTAACATTACTAAAGGCATCAAAGGCATTATCCTGCGGATAAAAATAGGCGCTATCTGATTTTAGGATAGAATAATCCTGTTTAAAAACCCCTTTATAAACCTTAATAACATCGCGGCCATTTATCTTTGTGCCCGTGCTGCTTTCTGATTGTATCAGGTTTACAATTGATTTTTTTTGGCCCATAACCGTAGCCGCCATCATCAATAACAAAAAGCTTAAAACGTATTTTCTCACTGGGGCAAAATTAGTTTTTTGTTGGGGTTATTAAATTAATAATTTTGATGAATGCTACCAGTTGCCCGGTTTGTTAACTTTATTGAACAAAATGCCCTGTTTGCGCCCGGCACTAAGGTTTTGGCTGCTGTAAGCGGTGGTACCGATTCTGTTTTAATGAGCCACCTGTTAAAGGCCGCCGGCATAAATTTTGGTATTGCCCATTGTAATTTCCAGTTACGCGGCGATGAGGCCCTGCGCGACCAGGAGTTTTGCCAAAACCTGGCGCTTAAACTACGGGTGCCATTTCATACCATCAATTTTGATACTACGCCTTATGCTGCCACCAACAAAATATCCATCCAGATGGCTGCCCGCGATTTACGCTACCAATGGTTTAATACCTTAAGCCGGCAGCACCACTACCAGGCCATTGCGTTGGCACATCACCAAAACGATACTATCGAAACTATATTGTTAAACCTTACACGCGGTACGGGCATTGCAGGCCTGCGTGGCATATTGCCCAAAAACGGCATGCTGGTGCGGCCACTGTTGTTTTTAACCCGCGATGAAATAAATAAAATAGTAAGTGATAATAAACTGGATTTTGTTGAAGACAGCTCAAACGCATTGGCAAAGTATGCCCGTAATAAGATAAGGCTTGAGGTGATACCCCGGTTAAAGGAGCTTAACCCATCAATCGAAAAAACTTTTGAAAACAACCTGAAACATTTTCGCGACCTGGAACTCTTGTTGGCAAACGAGGTAGCAGGGCTGAAGAAAACTATTGTGCACCAGGGTGCTGATGAAACCTTTTTGCTGGTTGCTGACGTTAAAAAATTAAACCCGGCCCGTTTGCTGCTGTTTAAATTATTACAGGAATACGGATTTAACGAAACTACCGTTGATGATGTGCTGTCGGTTTTGGATAAGCACCCGGGCAGGGTATTTGAATCAGCGGGGTATTTGCTGGTGCTTGACCGCGACAAACTGATTATCAAACAAAAACAGGCCGAAGGGCCTGAAGCAGTAGCCATACCTATAAATGAGCACGAGGTTTATTATGGCGCATACAAGTTGAATTTGTTGCATGACGACAGCCCGCTTATTGTGAAGGATAACCCTATGGCTACATCAGTTGATGCCGGTTTGTTAGTGTACCCTTTAACAGTACGCGCCTGGCAGGAGGGCGACTATTTTATCCCTACGGGGATGAAAGGCCGCAAAAAACTGAGCGATTATTTTATCAACCAAAAGTTATCGCTGCATCAAAAAAAAGAAGTCCCGTTGTTGGTGAACGGCAACGGCGATATTATTTGGGTGGGCGGTTACCGGTTGGATGAAAGGTATAAAGTAAACAATAACACTAAAAAAGTTACTATCTTCGAATTGTACAAATTATCATGAACGAGAAAGCCGTATTTGTAGAAAAGCAATACCTGGGCAGGGAATTTATCCCCATTACCATACGCCTTGTTTTGGCCATGTTTTGCTTTGCCGCATACTTTTTTACCGACGAAAGCGAACATAACGGCAACCTGCTGGTACTGGTTGGCTTTGCCATTATCATCATCTCTATCATTATGGGCTTTTTACTCCACTACAGTACAACCGTGGAAAACAAGAGCATCCGGCTGGCCGGTTTGTGGACTGCCCGCGTGGTAAAAATTGACCTTAACAGCATTGTAAAGGCCGAAAAGGGGCTATATAGCCGCTACCTGTTTAATAACCCGGTGTATAACCTGCATACCAAGGGTACCATTCGCTTTTATGCAGCCGGCAACGATGCGGTGCACTTAACCGATAGGGATGGTATGGTATACATCATAGGATCGCAGCATGTAAATGAGTTTTTACGCGCGATAAGGGAAGAGATGAAAAAGTAGGCACACGGATTGGCGCGGATTCTATCGAATTTCACGAATTTTAATCACGCTAATTGGAACGAATTTATTCGAATTTCACGAATTTGGTCACACGAAGTGGCAATGATTCTATCTAATTTCACGAATTTTTTAAGGCGGGGGCTCAGGATTGTTTTGTGCCTGTGCTAATGTTTAATGAGATCTGGTGTAAACATCGCGTTCAAATCTATCAGCAAATGGCAAATAATAAGTATTTTAATGTTACGGTATTTGTAATAGTGATATCCAAAAACCAACCCTATAAATAAGGGCACCAATACATTTACTAAAGTACCATAACCCCAATGGCCCACACCAAATATCACCGAAGATATAATTACAGGCCAGTGCGCGCTTTTAAAAAACAGTTTTAACCGGGGTATCATATAGCCCCTGAATATTAATTCTTCTAAAACCCCGGCCGTAATAGCTCCGAGTAATTTTACCGGGGCGCTCATGTTTCGCATTAATGTAATGGCTGCGCTAAACTTTAACTGGTCGAACCGTTTTAACGCGAGGCCAATAATAGCCGCCCCAAATACGATAATTAGTAAAATTACAATTACCGATAATATGTAATAACCAACCGAATACCGCTCGTCGTCCCATAGCAAGAGTCGTTGCCGCTCGGCTTTGCTCACATATATCAGTATAATTACAAAACACAGCCAAAAAAACAAGCGAGATATAACGAACCGGGTTTCTAACGACAAGGCCGGGGCAGCTAAACTTGAAAATAACTTTGAGCCTATCGAGAAGCACAGAAATAAAGCAGCACTTAATATCAGGCCATAAATTATGGTTACGCGAGGGTTTTTAGTGGCGAATTGTGTCATTGGGGCCTTAGGCTTGTTTTATCAATTATACTAAAAAATAATGGGCCAAACCCAGATTTGCGAAGTTTTAGAAACTTCGCAAATCTCCAGGACGGCTACTCCTCATTCCCCATAACCTCCACCAATTGCTCAATAAACAGTATCGCGGCTTTTTTACGGTAAACGCCTTTTTGCCACAGGATGTATGATTGCCTTTTGATGCCTTTGGCGATGATGGGTACGGCGGCCACTTTATGCCAGCCTATTAAAGCTTTTTCATTAAGTACTGTCGCCCAGTGGCCGTCCTGTATCAGCGATAGCAGCGAGTGTACATCGTTCAGCTCGATCCTGATATTGGGTACTATCTTATTTTTATAAAACAAGGCGTTGATAAAATCGCGCGAGCTAAAGCCTTTGCCGGGCAATATCAGTTCCTGCCGGGCCAGTTCTTCCAGGCTTATTTGTTCCAGCTTAGCCAGCGGGTTGTTTTTGGCAACCACCATCACAATACTGCTGCTAAAAAGTACCTGCATCTCCAGGTCTTCATCGTCTGATTGATTGTGGAAGGCCAGGATCATATCCAGCTCGGCCAGGCGCAGCTTTTTTTCCAACTCCTCGGGGCTGCCATAGGTTATAAATATTTTAATGCCGGGATATTTATTGGAGAATGGGGCCAGGGCCGGCAGCAGCAACGATGTAAACGCGTAAGAAACGCCCAGGTTAAGTTCGCCGGTGGCGGCGTTATTGAGTTCGGTAATGGCCTGTTTTCCTTTTTGTACCTCGTTTAATATTTTACGGGCATGGGTTAAAAATATGTGTCCGGCTTCGGTAATGCGTACATGGCGGCCAATCCTGTCAAACAGCAGCATGCCCAGCTCTTCTTCCAGCTGTTTGATTTGTTGCGATAACGTGCTTTGGGTAATAAATACAGCGGCGGCGGCTTCGGTGAAGTTCATCGTCTCGGCCGCTTTAACAAAATATTGCAATTGCCTCATCTCCATAATCAATCGTTTTTACCTATCAAATTCATTAAAACAATCTATTTTACAAATATATCATTAAGGCCGACATTTGCATCAGAAACAATTTCAATAGTCTTGCATTAAGATCTCACCTGAACTTGCTTTGTTTTATGATTGAATAAATGAACGTTTTCCGCTCCTTAAAGTACCGTAATTTCAAGTTGTTTTTTTACGGCCAATCTGTATCCCTCATTGGCACCTGGATGCAAAAAACAGCCGTTAGCTGGCTGGTTTACCGGCTCACAGGGTCGGCGTTGCTGCTCGGCATAGTTAGTTTTGTAAGCCTTATCCCATCATTAATACTGGCGCCTTATGCCGGCAGTATTGTAGATAGGCACAACCGCTACCGCATATTGGTTATTACCCAGGTAGTGTCTATGCTGCAGGCAGGCGCGCTGGCATTTTTAATATTATTTAAGTTTTATAATATCCCGGCTATCATTGGCCTAAGCCTGGTACAGGGTATTATTAATGCGTTTGATGTAACCTGCCGCCAATCTATCATGGTTGAGATGGTTGACGACAAAGCCGACCTGCCCAACGCCATCGCCCTAAACTCTACCATGACCAATTTTGCCCGCATAGCGGGGCCGGCGGTGGCGGGTATCATTTTAAGCACCTTTGGCGAAGATGTTTGTTTCTTCGGCAACTTTTTAAGTTATATACCAGTGCTGGCCTGTTTGTTTATGATGAGGCTGAACACCACCGTAATTGGCAAACCACAAAAAGGCATCTGGCAGGAGTTGCAGGACGGGTTTAAATATGTATCCGGCGACCGCGACCTGAGCAGCCTTATTTTGATGCTTACCGTGAGCAGTTTGTTTGTAATACCCTTTAACACCCTGATGCCTATTTTTGCCAAAGATATTTTTAACGGTGATGCTAAAACCTTCAGCTGGTTTGAGAGCGCGGCGGGCATTGGGTCGGTTATCAGCGCTGTTTACCTGGCCAATTTAAAAACAGATAAAAACTTGGTCAGGATAATCATAGTGGCCGGCCTTATTTTCGGCTCAAGCGTGCTGATGGTAGCCTATGCAGGCAAATTGCCCTTTGCGTTAATATTCATGAGTTTTACCGGTTTGGGGATGATGGCACAAACATCGGCCATTAATACTTACATCCAAACACATGCTATACCTGCCATGCGTGCCAGGGCTATCAGCTATTATGTAATGGCATACCAGGGAATGATCCCTGTGGGCAGCCTGATGGTGGGCTGGCTGGCCAATGAACTTGGCCCAAGGCAAGCCGTTTTCATTGAAGGCGCAATTGGCCTGTTGGCCACCGGTGTTTTCGTTTTGTATAAAAGAAGGCAGGGTATTGAAGGGAATATTGGCGGAAAGGCTATGCTGGCGAAGTAAAAGCTTTAACTGCAGATTGCCTTTCTAACAATAGCTGCAACAGTTTGCCTGGATCAATTTTTAGTGTTACGCAGCTGATGGAAATGGGGGTTCCATATTGGCTTTGGCTCATTCCCATCAACTTTTGTTTCCACTGGCTTTGTCTACTTATTACTTCTTCGGCATTGTTTATGAAAACCAGTATCAGTTTGGTACGCTCAATTTCAATCAGCCTAAAGCTGGTTACGTTTTCCCAGGGGATGAATTGCGGCTTGCCGAAACCCGAAGCATCGAGGATGCCATGATCGTCGATTATTAAACCCGGGTATTTAGCAATCAGCTTTTTAACGCCCATTATTATGCCTAATCCAAAAAACAGCAAACCCATTATTGAAACTACCTTCAAAACCAAAGGGGGCCAATTTGTTTGAGTATCAGCAATAGAATAGATCCATATTGATCCCAGGACAAAGGCAAGTGATCCTAAAATAATAAATAACGATTTAGTTTTGTTTATTTTGATTTCTATGGGAAGATTGGGCTCTTTCATCTTTTAAGTATAAGCCCTCTCCAACCAGAAAAGGGCTTTCATATTACATCTTCAAACCAATCTCTCTCAACCGCTCGTCCAGGTATTCGCCTGCGGTGATATCGGTATATAATTTAGGGTGATCAGTATCAATACACGATTCCAGGCTGGTTAAATCCATGCCCGATTTTGGGTGCAGGAAGAAGGGCACCGAAAAGCGGGAGAACTTCATCAATTCGCGCGGCGGATTTACTACTCTATGCGTGGTGGATTTAAGTTTGTTATTGGTTAAGCGCTGCAGCATATCGCCTACATTTACCACTAAATCCTCGCCATGGGCCTTAACCGGGAACCATGCGCTTTCGCGGGTAAGCAGTTCAAGGCCATCGGCACTGGCGCCTATTAAAAGCGTAATCAGGTTGATATCCTCATGTGCACCGGCGCGTACCGCGTCGTCAGGAACCGAGTCGGGATCAGTAATCGGGAAATAATGCAGGGTACGTAGTATCGAGTTGCCGTTGTGTACCTTACCGTCAAAATAATTTTCGGGCAGGTTTAAATACACAGCAATAGCCTGCAGCAAGTGCTTGCCGGCATCTTCCAGCTTTTTATAAACCTCCTGGGTGGTAACGTTAAATGAGGGCAATTCACCAACCGCTACGTTGTCCGGGTAAATATCTTTAATGGGGTCGCCGTCTGTTACGGTTTGGCCTATCTGCCAAAACTCCTTTAAATCGGGGGTTTTAAAGCCCTTGGCCGTTTCTTTGCCTTTGCCGGTATAGCCGCGCTGCCCTGCCAGGCCGGGTATCTCGTATTTTTGTTTTATATCATCGGGCAACGCAAAAAGGGCCTTAACCTGGGTATAAAGGTCATCTATCAATTGTTTGCTTAAGCCGTGATTGGTGATGGTAACAAAGCCTGTTTGGTTAAAGGCCGCACCAATATTGTCCGAAAACTGCTTGCGGTCGGCAGCCGTGCCGTTTATATAATCGTTAAGATCCAGTCGTGGAATGTTTACTGTGCTCATAGTTGTAGCGTAATGGTATTAAAAGGTAAAACTATTTAATTTTTAACATAGCATTTGCAAAGTGTTGATAAAAAGTTGTTTGCCGACGAGCGGATATGTAGAGGTGTAAAATTTTGCGAAACTATGGAGGGGAAATAACATATATCGCATGGCGGCGAGGACTCACCCGGCGAGGCTACGCCCGCCAGCCTCTTCGGCTTCACCGGAAAGACGGGTTTGAAGGCTGAAAATAAACAATTTGTTGATTAAAAATGGATTAAAAATCAAAAATGACTTTCCACCGCAGGCGCAGTGGGGGTGGGCGTAGCCGCGCCGAGTGAGTCTTTGACCGACGTTCAACCGAAATCTTTGTGTAACTCCTAACACGTGGTGGGTAACAGCAAACCCGTTAAAACAATTTTTAATTTAAACGTTTTATATTCTGCATTGTCATACACATATACATCAATTATAAATTGACTATCAAAACCTGATAAAAATGAAATATATTAATAAAATATGCGGTATAAGCTTAATAGCATTTTTGATAATGCTTGCCGCACCGAATATAAGCAAAGCCCAGGAGGGAGGCTATGTATCCGACCAGGAGTTTTATGACAATCTTGAACCTTACGGCACCTGGGTTAATGACCCGGAATACGGAAACGTATGGGTACCCGATGTCGAGGATGGCTTCAGGCCCTATGCAACACGCGGTCATTGGGTAGTAACTGATTATGGAAACACCTGGGTATCTGATTATCCATGGGGCTGGGCAACATTTCACTATGGCCGCTGGCGCTATGATGATTACTACGGTTGGGAATGGATTCCGGGCCACGAATGGGCACCGGCATGGGTAAGCTGGCGCAGGGGTGGCGGTTATTACGGCTGGGCGCCGCTAAGGCCGGGTATCAGTATCAGCGTTTCCTTTGGCAGCGGCTACAGGGTGCCCGATTATTATTGGGTATGTGCACCGCAAAACTACATTAACAGCCCCAATATTTATAACTACTACGCGCCACATACCCGGGTAGTAAATATTATAAACCGTACCACGGTTATCAACAATACTTACGTATATAATAACCGTACTTATGTAACCGGCCCAAGGGTTACCGAAATAAGGCGCGTAACGCGCAATAATAATGTGCCGGTTTACAGGGTGGGTAACGATAGCAGGCCAAATGGCGGCGGCCGGATTGTAAATAATACGGTGAACATTTACAGACCCCAGATAAAAAAAGCGCCTGATGCCAGGCCGGCAAGGGTTGTAAACGCGGCCGAATACCGCAAGGCAAACCCTAACCAGGGCATAGCTAACCGGGCGGGCGGACAGGCTACCATAAACCGCAATAACGCGGCAAGATTGGCGCAGGTTGCAAAAAGCAATGATGCCAAGTTTGTTAGGGTTAACAACAGCCGCCCTGCTGCACAACCAGGCCAACAACCAAACAACAGGCCTGCACAACAACCAAATGCAAGGCCAAACGACCAACAAAATAAACAGCAGGCGGCCGAACAGGCAAGGCAGCAACGTACACAACAGCAAACCCAGGCCGCTCAACAGCGTGATCAGGCAGTTCAGCAACGAGAACAGCAAGCTAAGCAGCAGCAGGCACAACAGCAACAACGCCAGCAGGAGGCAGCTCAACAACGCGGGCAACAAGCTAAACAGCAACAACGCCAGCAGCAACCGGCGCAGGAGCGTCAGCAACAACAGCAGGCTCAGCAGCAGCAACGTCAGCAACAACAGCAGGCTCAGCAGCAACAACGCCAGCAGCAGGCAGCACAGGAGCGTCAGCAACAACAGCAGGCTCAGCAACAACAACGTCAGCAGCAGGCGACACAGGAGCGCCAGCAACAGCAGCAGGCTCAGCAGCAGCAACGTCAGCAGCAGGCGACACAGGAGCGCCAGCAACAACAGCAGGCTCAGCAGCAACAACGCCAGCAGCAGGCAGCACAGGAGCGTCAGCAACAACAGCAGGCTCAGCAGCAACAACGCCAGCAGCAGGCAACGCAGGAGCGTCAGCAACAACAGCAGGCTCAGCAGCAACAACGCCAGCAACAGGCAGCACAGGAGCGTCAACAACAACAGCAGGCTCAGCAGCAACAACGTCAGCAACAGGCGGCACAGCAGCGTCAGCAACAACAGCAGCAACGTCAGCAACAGCAACGCGACAAAAAGCCGGCAAATTAAACATCGGCTTTAAACATATTTTCAATAGCACATATAAACACCTGTTTTTGGTTTTATATGTGCTATTTTTATTGCAGCAATAACCAGTTATAAATTATGAAACACCTGTCCAACCTGCCCCGTTTTATCGCCTCTTTACTCGTGCTTGCCTTTTTGGGCTTTTCAGATGCCGAAGCACAGGGCTCCAAAAACTCCAGCCAGATAAATTTTATCGAAAACTCCCTGGGCGAGGCTATTAAACAGGCCTCCGCTAAAAATAAATATATTTTTGTTGATGCCTACGCCAGCTGGTGTGGCCCCTGCAAAATGTTGAAGGCAACCACCTTTAAAAACAACAAAGTAGCCGAGTTTTATAACAATAATTTTATTAATGTAGCCATTGATATGGAAAAAGGGGATGGCCCGAAACTGGCATCAGCCTGGGGGTTGCGGGCTTATCCCACCCTTATTATACTCAATTCAAAAGGTAAAGCCGTTTATGGTACGGTGGGGTTTATAAGACCCGATGACCTTATACAGTTTGGCGTAAAAGGACTTACCAAATAAAACCGCCCGGTAAATAACGCTTGCTCAATCAATTGAAAGCTTTGTTGTTTTATAATAAAGGAACCTATTGGCAGCGCCAATACCTGGGAATTCTTCATTACTCATCAACTGATGCGGCTGCAACGGTACCTATATAGCATTTTAAAGTGCCGGCAAGTTTGTAAGCCGTGCAAACCAACAACGTCAGAAATGGACGGAACAAAATCATTTTAAATAAAAAAGACCGAAAGAACTCTCGCAGTTTTTTCGGCCCTACATCTACCTATGAAAAACAACCCTTTGAGAAGGGTATTGTATTTAATTCAAATGCAATGCCAAAACAAAAACGGCCTCAAAAGCCATAAATTATCACTTTTTGTTTGTCAACTTTAGCGCATTGTAGAAATACTTCCCCCAACTATGTAGACTTTTTGCTCAACCAACTGGTAAATAAGCCGATATCCGTAAGTTAAAAACATAAAAACCGGGCATGCCGCTTTTAATATAAATGAATATTCCAGAAACCATAAACCTTAAACATTGTTAATCTTTTTATGGACCATAACGTTTACTTATTGGCAACCGACCCTAAAAACCCTTGCCGGGACATCATTCATTCGCGGGACACCCGTTTGAAAGTGAGGGTATTTTGCCTTGATGAAGAAAGCTTTAGTCCGGATGATAATGAAATTCAATTATACGGGTTCGCCAATGGGAAATTATATGCTTTTGAAACCATAAATGTAGCAGCCGATGACGCCCTTGACCTGGTTGATGCCATACAATGGTATGCCGGGTATATAAAAGACCCGGAGATGGAAATCCTCCCTGAAGACCCCAGACCCGGGGCAACATACAGCGATGCAAAGTCAAATTAAGCATTCCTGAAAACATAACCAGTTAAATTATAGCACCTTAAAATAAAATGTAAAATATTTTTTGAAGAATAGATCAAAGCTTCTATATTTGCAGACCCAAACGCAAGGGGGTTGATCGAAAGATTAACGCAAAGCAAAAAGGGAGTTTAGCTCAGCTGGTTCAGAGCATCTGCCTTACAAGCAGAGGGTCACTGGTTCGAACCCAGTAACTCCCACTCAAAAAGAGGCCTTTATCGTAAGATTTAGGCCTTTTTTGTTGCCCCTAACTTTCCATCTGATCCTGATCCTATTCTGCTTGATCCCTGATCCCGAAAAATTTGGTATGCCCTGAAAATGAAAAACCCCTCAGATGATGTCATCTGAGGGGTTTTTATTGTTTTCA
>Ga0307515_10000789_pt1 | contig 72936 bp, 97 predicted proteins | sample 17_EM_MG_FD_194513 | JGI IMG/M metagenome (GOLD analysis project Ga0307515, IMG submission 194513) | Populus trichocarpa ectomycorrhiza microbial communities from riparian zone in the Pacific Northwest, United States - 17_EM | ecosystem: Host-associated > Plants > Roots > Unclassified | place... | reverse complement strand
GCCCGTTCTCGATATCCGCAGCACTGACCCCCTGGAGAGAGGATTTCCACGACATCTCGAGCGTCTTTCTAGAATATAATGGCGTACCGAGGGACCGAGATTTCGGCCAGGTCGGCTGAGGCCCTGGGTCTGGGTGGAGAATGGGAACAGGTGCCTCGTCGCGTAGGAAATTTGAAGCGATTGCCCATGGCCCCCATTCAGGGTTCTTTTATCGGAGACATCGGAGATATGTGCACGGGAAAGAAACGTGTGAATCGGAATATCGAATTTTGTGTGCTTCGAATTTCCACAATAAGTTTAATGATGCAATATCCCTGCCGCGTTCTAATGTATAATGGCATCATAGGGAGCGCCCTGGTGGGATCCAGCAGGCGAGCAAGAAGAGCTGGCATGCACTCGACCCGCGATCTCCACTACCTACGCCCGAGTGCTCGGGTTATTCCAACCGTCCCCAAGACCGTCTGAGACCCCGGGATGGGACTCGAAAAAGGCTGCGCCGGGCGAGCTCCTGTACGACATGTTGCATATCGCATTTGCCTGCATCGCCCGCGTATGCCTCCAATGAACTCGAAGCTCAGGGCGTTAGTCGGTCTCAACCTCCCACGAACATCATTAACCTCCAACGGGACCGTCTATTGCGGAGACGACAGCCTAGGCATAGGGCCTGACTACTAACGTAGTAAGAAAGCGTGCAGCAGACAGACGTGCATGCTGTCAACGCGGGAATCGCTCAACTGGCCGACTTTGGATAGGGAGCAGTGCCTACTGACTATCTCTTGCAGCACCCCAAGGCTTCCATATTCTCCCAGTGACATACAGGGCGTTTGGCCACTCATTTGAGGCCGTCCACTGTCACCGCGATTCGCCAGTCGGCGGGAGAGCGGCAGGCACCCACGCCCCGGCGAGTAGACACCGAACGGGTCGAAGATGGCGTTCTGTGAAGCCTCGTTTACAACCAACGTTTTACAAATGACCGCATTCTGGTGACTTTTCAGTCGCACCCCCTCTCCCAGCGGCATTCACGACGTGGGATTGTTAGGTGGAGGTCCGCCGGCGGCGGTGAAGCATGTTACAGGCCCACCTACCAGGGTTGTTGGGAATTGGGAGAATGGGAGAATAGACGCCTCGATTGGCGAGCTCTCTCAAGCTCTCTGGTCATCCTCGTCCACTGCTCCCACTGCTGACGAGTAGGCCAACGAATCCTACTCCTCTTTCTCTTTCTACTAGTGCTGACGAGGGCCGTACTCCTGGCACAGCGACCCTCAATTTGCGGTCAGCGTCCGAAGCGCCACTCGTTTTTAAGCTTTCCCTGAGGGATTCCAGCCAGGCTCAGCCTCGTCTGAGGAGATGCAGGCTCTGTACCAGCACTGAACAACCTTATCGTAGTCCCTAGTCGATCCGCCCAAGACTTACTATCCGAGCGAGTCCCCAGTGGACAGCTACTGTATGTAAGAGACCATGACCGCGGCGCCTGACACTGGTGGTCGTACGGAAATCGCCACCGAGATTGGACCTAGCAATCAGCGCCTTACCCTTGATAGGACCCATCGGCAGGCTCTGAGGATTTTCCACATAAGTAGTACTGGTTGAAGTCACTGTACCCGTTTACTCTGAAATGGCCAACCCCTTTAAACCCTTTTATTATTATGAACACGGAAGTGCTGATGTCGATGTCGGTGATGCTCCCTTTGACGAGGTCCACAACGGAGGGAAGCCCTCTCGTCACCATCACTTCTATTTTGAAGACGGGACGGTGGTTTTAAGAGTGAGTTGATTGCTTTGGCTATCGTGTTTGACTCAAAGGAGTCACCAGGTTCGAGATACTCTGTTCAAGATACACCGACATTTCCTTACGACGCACTCACTGGTCTTCGAGGGTCTATTCACTCTCAACAATCCCACTTCCACAGAAGGAATGGATGATGACCACCCTATTATCTTACCCGGGGATGATCCGGTCGATTTTTGTCGGCTCCTCTACCTTTTCTATCGCCAGTACGTCCGCTTCCACCCGTTGGCAGAATTGACTAACCGAAGGTGAACCCAGTGACCCTATAGTTATCCCTCGATTTACGGCTGAGCAGTGGCTGTCCGTGTTAGCTCTCTCGACAAAGTACGACATGGATAAAATACGCCAATCGACCATTGAGCAACTCCAGATCGTTTCACCTCGTTTGGACCCCATTCGACAAATCGTAGCCGCACGACAATATAATTGTCCCACCCTTGTAGATGAACCTATCCAAACTTTGACGGCTCGCTCGCAACGATTGACGCTGAAAGAGGTGCAGAACTTGCCTATTGAGGACCTCCATACCATTATCGAGGGTCGTGAAAGTCGTGGTCACAGACCCCGCTGCGCCTGGTGTCCCTCTTCGAACTACAGGTGCAATAGTTGTAATCGTACCGTGTGATAGTAATAAAAACTGAAATTTTTGGAACAATATGTGTCGATATCCCAAGGTTTGGCTGATCTGAGTGCTCTGCATGCACCGCCCGAAGTATGAATCTACAAATATATGAGAGCGACCGTGGATCCTCGGCTGTACATCGGTGCCGTTATTGTACGCACTCCCCTTGAAATATCCAATCATTGCCCACCCCACTGGTGTTCGCGGAAGGGGTCCACGTTTGTTGAGCAACACACTAGACGGCTGCGGCAATCATTTCCTCCAACGAACCTGTGTCACATGCCATCATTACTGTATCCACTTCACGTCTGACTTGGGGTCCTCGATCGATCTTGATGATATCCGATTCCTCGTCAGGCTCCAATCCTAGTATCAATCAAGGCTCTCGATTGATCACACAAATACGCCCAGTTCGCCTACCCGTACCACAGGAGCCATCATGACCAGCTTCGATGAGATCGTTCGGTCGGGCGACGACCCAGTTCGTCATCATACATTTTACTTTGATGATGGCAATGTAGTCCTCAACGTATGAAAACTTAGACCTACAGTGTATGGTACTTACCATTCTACGTAGGTACAGGGCGTGCTTTTCAAGATACACAAGTACTTCCTCACGAAGCATTCACCCGTCTTCGAGGACCTTTTTCGGATAAAGCCACCTGTGTCCCAACCAGAGGGTTTAAGTGACCAATCACCCATCACCTTACAAGGAGACGATCCAGTCGATTTTTGTCGTCTTTTCCATCTCTTCTACCGCGAGTACGTGAGTAACCAATCTTTGCCTTGATAGTTCTAAAGAGTTAAACTCATAGTGATCCTGGTAATGCTGCATCCCTCGATGCCGAGCAATGGGTTTCAATTCTCATCCTTGCCGACAAATATGAGATGACGCACCTTCGCAATATGGGTGTCCAAAAACTTCAGGTTGCCAATCCCAGACTTGACCCAGTGAAGCAAATTGCGGTCGCCCGGAAGTATCATTGCGATGAGCTCGTCGATGAGCCCTTCAAGACGCTTGCGGCGCGGAAGGAAGTGTTATCAAGAACGGAGATAGCACAGATGCCTCCGGAAGACTTACACGGATTAATTATAGCGAGAGAAGCATCGCAACGAGAAACTACCAAGCTCGCACTCACCTGGGGCCAATGCCGCCACTGTACCCAAACTCTTACGTTCTCCATAGGTTACTGCGCCATCTGTCGAAAATGTAATAGCTGCGGAGTCGCGAACAATCCGGCTTCTCTACGTAGAAATTTCTAATGACATCTTTGGAGCCTATCCACCGGGAGGCTTCCTGCTGCTCACCGAGGGTAGATAAAAGCGCGAGTGAGTAGACAAATAATGTAGTTTCGTATCGAATAAAGTCATTTGAGCCCTTGGAATCGTGCCCGCGACACGCGATCGTGTAGATCCAAGCTAGGCCTAATTCCATGATGTACCACCCAGCGAGCGACGCAGGATTAGTGTGGCAAAAAGCGTCAACTCAAGAGCTATAGTACGTTTCTTTTCATTACTCGTCACTCTCGTCGTGCGCTGACCAGGCTTCAGCTAGAGCCTTCATCACTTTCCGACTCCCCCAAATCGATTCCTCGCCCAGCAGCGGGTCAATCGATGGACTGCGTTGTCTACATTTCCCCTTTTGTGAGTTTCGCACAATTTCGGCGCCGCTGGAGAGTGCAGTTGATGTAGCAGTACTGTGAAGTGGCGGGTTACACGCTTCTCCTTTAAATCTACCTGCACCAACAACTGCCCGACGCTTCTTTGACGGCTCTCTCACAACGATTGACGCTGAAAGAGGTGCAGAACTTGCCTATCGAGGATCTCCATACCATTATCGAGGGCCGTGAAAGTTCGGGGCCACAGACCCCGCTGTGCCTGGTGTCCCTCTTCGAACTACAGGTGCAATAGTTGTAATCGTACCGTGTGATAGTAATAAATACTGGAATTTTTGGAACGATATGTGTCGACATCCCAAGGTTTGGCTGAATGCTCTACATGCACTGCCCGAAGTATGAATCTACAAATGAGAGCGACCGTGGATCCTCGGCCCTACATTAGTGCCGTTATTGTACGCACTTCCCTTGAAATATCCAATCGTTGCCCACCCCACTGGTGTTCGCGGAAGGGGTCCACGTTTGTTGAGCAACACACTAGACGGCTGCGGCAATCATTTACATCGATCCAACGAACCTGTGTCACATGCCATCATTACTGTATCCACTTCACGTCTGACTCGGGGTCCTCGATCGATCTTGATGATATCCGATTCATCGTCAGCTCAGGCTCCAATCCTAGTATCAATCAAGGCTCTCGATTGATCAAACAAATACGCCCAGTTCGTCTACCCGTACCACAGGAGCCATCATGACCAGCTTCGATGAGATCGTTCGGTCGGGCGACGACCCAGTTCGTCATCATACATTTTACTTTGATGATGGCAATGTAGTCCTCAACGTATGAAAACTTAGACCTACAGTGTATGGTACTTACCATTCTACGTAGGTACAGGGCGTGCTTTTCAAGATACACAAGTACTTCCTCACGAAGCATTCACCCGTCTTCGAGGACCTTTTTCGGATAAAGCCACCTGTGTCCCAACCAGAGGGTTTAAGTGACCAATCACCCATCACCTTACAAGGAGACGATCCAGTCGATTTTTGTCGTCTTTTCCATCTCTTCTACCGCGAGTACGTGAGTAACCAAGCTTTGCCTTGATAGTTCTAAAGAGTTAAACTCATAGTGATCCTGGTAATGCTGCATCCCTCGATGCCGAGCAATGGGTTTCAATTCTCATCCTTGCCGACAAATATGAGATGACACTGCTTCGCAATACAGCTGTCAAAGAGCTTCAGGTTGCCCATCCCAGACTCGACCCAGTGAAGCAAATTGCGGTCGCCCGGAAGTATCATTGCGATGAGCTCGTCGATGAGCCCTTCAAGACGCTTGCGGCTCGGAAGGAAGTATTATCAATAACGGAGATAGCACAACTGTCCCTGGAAGACTTACACGGATTAATTGTAGCGAGGGAAGCATCGCTACGAGAAAACGCCAAGCCCACCTTGGGTCAATGCAATGTTCACCAACTCCTCATTACTCCGTAGGTTACTGCGACAACTGTCAGAGATGCGTCAGCTGCAGTAGCTGCGTCGACTGCAATGGCAGCAGCAGCAGCAGCCTGCCACCTTGGGCCCCCGCAAGAACGTGAACTTCGGAACCCAATCGAGCCTCCTCCCCCGCTCCGCGTCAAACTCGTCAACAACGTCGTGAAACGTTCATTTATGACGAAAGCGATGGAGAATGAAGATGGACAGCGCAATGATTGAGATTGTAGTCGTTTCTATTAGTCCATGTCTTATAGTTCGTCCCCCTTTTTTTGTTTCAATGTACCAGATTTGCCTGTGCTCGGTGCGGTGAGTGGTGTTGGTCCGATCTGCCGTCGGCCATACTGTATGAAATAGCTTGCCGGGGGCGCTCAAACTACGAAGTTGAGTACTCGACAATGTAAAGAAGTGATTTATTGCCAAATCTATGCTATCGGAAATATAGGCGGTCGTGGGAAACCTTCCCGCTTGGTGAGTGATATGTTTCAGTTATACCTCAGATTATTGCCTGCTTGTACCTCTTGAAATAAACTGCATTATGCAAAAGTGGTATTGTGGTAAGCTGGTTCTCCCAAGCGCTCACTGTGCGCGCGAATGGAAAGAACGGGGTGCATTCCTTAATTGGGCGACTTGCACATTCTTGTAATGAGAAAATAGAAGCTATGCTGGAAGAAGGAGTATTGATACTGTGGATTCAACGGACCACTGGCGGTTGTTGAGATGTGGTCACTGAGAAATTAAGGCGCGCAGGGCCTTCACAAGGAGAGGTGCGAGAATCGGAGTTCTACAATTTAGTGCAGCTGGTGCCCCTCTACCAGTAATAGGTTCAATAGCTTTTTGAATCAATGTGTCCCACTAACAATGAAAACGATTCCAGGTGTCTCTGGAATTAATCGCTACATGAGAGTGACCGCGGCTTCCCGACTGTCTACTATTGCCATTGCCATTGCCGTCGCTGCCGTATGTACTTCGTCTGAAGCACTCAATTACTGGATACACCGGGGCCTGCGGAAGTTCAGCGTTTGTTGAGCAGCACAGCAGCCGATAATGATAACGACGCAAATTATGATCCAATAAGTTTTACTACGTACTGTCGTCACTGTATCAACTGCACGCAAGACTCGGTGTCCTCATTCAATCTCGATTCCTAGTCAGGCTCCGCCCGAGTATATTATATTATATAATATATCCAGCCCGCATATCATAGTTTCATTCAGCTCAGAAATGACCAAATTCGGTGAGATCGCTCGGCCCTGTTCGTCATCATACCTTTTACTTTGGTGACAACAATAATCGCAGTCCGACCACTGATATCTGCGCTGTTGTGGCTGCGAATGGACCGAAAGTATTACAATTTGAAGGAGCTTGATACCGTGCTGATTCTCGCAGACGGTTCAAGATGATTGCATTAGCTTGTTGGCGCTCTTAATACTTTTTCCCGAAGATCAGCCTAACCACATTCGAAGGCACCAGGTACAATGCTATGGGTGTACAGCTTCGAGCATGTTCCATATGCGGGTGTGCGAGGGACACTCATACCAGAAATTCGGATACAGGTAAGGTGCATACGCAGCGTTCTACCACGGCAGGTGATTCCCAGTATGGACATTTTCTATCATTGTAACGCCCAATTACCTATCAGCCGATCCATTCTCTCTGCCTCATGCAGACACTCCCGGGGTTCCCTCAGGGATCGCGTCTAGGTTAGTAGTGGTTTGACCACCTTCTGCCATTTCAAACTTCTTGAGCTCTTTTGACAGCTCCCTCTGAAACTCACGCGGGAGCATAACAGCACGGTCAATTGCGACTGGCAGCCCTCGTTGTCGCCCTCTGATCATAACGAGGCAGACGATCACCTTGCTGAGTGGATGAAAGGCGCCACACGCCGAGTAGTTCGCGTTTGGAAGTCCAATGGATAGTCCAATGCTGCCATAGGCGGACACAAGCTCGAACACTGTTAGGCAATAAGTGGGTCGGGGGACAGATAGAAGCACCCCCCATACTCACTGACTGTGAAGATATTGAAAAGCGGTTGGTTCGGGTCTATGATCGAATGACGGTCGATGAGGGTGATCAGAAACAGAGCGAAAACAAGCCACCAAATGTCTAGGAGTCGTGAAGGAGTCAGAGAGTACGGATATTGATGAGAACTGCAATATCTACCAAAGGCCAATTGCCGTCGAGCGTGAAAAGCCAGGTACTTTCCCCAAACTCTCTGCCTTTGATGCCTTGGAACCCTCCGAGCTTGTTCCGCAAATTCTTTTTCCACACTCTCGTCATCAGAAGAGTCAGATTCAGAGTCGAACACGCCAATGGCCCTGTCCTCATAAACGTTTGTGCTCCGAACTGTCATCGCGATCGGGTATGGTGCGATGTACCTGGGAGTGACTCGTTGAGCGACCTCCCAAAATCTACAGCGAGGAACGTACATAAAGGTGAAGAACATGACCCTAAAGAGAGCGAAATAAGGTCCCGTTGTTTTGAAGAATTTGAGCACGTACAGTACAGCAGGTGCCAATGAAGCTACGCTTACAGCTGCAAATCCGGCGCAGCGCACTGAAATGGTTTGAAGGAACCCGACCACAATGCGGGTACCCAGAGGGATCGCCTCGACGGTTTGAATGCCGATATCGAGGACCAAGAAGCCAAGCCAATTAAGGGAGCTTCGGATATATAAGCACAGTGCCCAATGGAAGATGGGAAAGCGTACCTGAGAAGGAGGGTGACGAAAACTAGAAACCAGGCTGAGACCTAAGGGTTAGCGAACCAGCTGTTAGTGCTAAAAAAAAGCTTAACGTACTCTGCAGAGACGGGAACAGATACATGAAGCACCTTCGAGGGTGATCTAGGAGAAAACGTGCACCCTAACAATGGTATGTGATAAGCGAAACCTCTGATGGGTGTTCCTACCAACCTTGAAGCTATTACTGCTCTTTGGCAGTACCTTGGACAAGCCCCAGCTAATGAAGGTATGAGACAACCATTCCTACTCGGGACTGGACGTACATTAGGAAACGAAGCCTACAAATGGGGGCCAGAGTTGTTAGATGAATACCGCAATATCTGACCACGGACGTACAAGATTGGCTGGGATATTGGTTAGACAGGATTGTTCGAAACACAGAACGTCCACTTACGAAGCCCGTGTCACCAGCAAGGATGAGAATCCCCGTCGCTATCATTACCACATATTCTTGCTGGAATGGCACCATGCTCGTGTCGATCAGGCTAACTCCTGAGTTCGTGATTGCAGCAGTTACGAGAAATACAGCCGCCCTGTACTATAATTAGTAAGGGTGGCTTGATTAGCGAAAGAGATAAGCACCAGATTGGTGACACAGGCTGTGACTGTGAGTTGAAAACTGTGGCCCATTTGGGTGCCACAAAATACGGCATTACGAATGCCAAGCCGATCAGGTGAACACCAATGTAATACTAGAAATGGATGAGCGGTCATTCTTCGGGAGGACGTTCTTGAGAGTGATACTCACACCAGCGACGACTTTCAGCAAAAACTTCAAAGCGATATACTCGGCTCCTCCAAGAACCTCTAGTTGCTCCTCCGTCAGATTAATAAATGTCGAGTTTCTTCCGACAACAGCATCAAAATCGATATACGGGACATCTTTTCCGTGTACTGTGCGTCGATCCAGATTCATAGTCAAGGTTCGCGTGATACGTTGCTTGGTACGAGGGAAGGCCCACGCGAAGCCCCTTTGAAGAAGTTGAAACGGACCAGGGAAGCCTCCAAACCCTGAAGGAGCAGTTAGGGGAGTGCAAGATGCTCAATATTGGCCTACCGATGCCCACGTTAGGGTTACGTGCGGAGAATCGATTATCTACCTCGGGGGTTCGAATGTCGTCCATAGCACGGTGACGTCGGTCTGAGAAGGCGAATTAGCCACCCGGCCTCGTGGACAAACGAATGAGGGGGAACTAACTGTGAGGTCGCTCTGAGAACGTTGGCTTTGTCAGTGGGATAGCAAGCGGTTTCCGCTGCCTCAGAGTATCGGTCTGTCTGAAGCTAACACTGGACACATTCACAGACGCATGTGTGGTGGGCTGTGGAGTTCCATCTAAGGGCAAGGGGGATCTGAGATGTTGAGGGGATGTGGTGATTGGAGAGGTCAGAAGGTTCGGAGCTGTGTGTAGCCATGCCTGCGGGTGGTCTCCGGGTGTCGTTTCCGCGTGATCGCCAGCAGGATTCGCCTGGTGGCCTGCACTTGTCCTTGATGCTATGGGTGAAAGTAGAATAGGTACTTGAGCAGGCGACTCGGTCAGTTGCGTTGGGACCACAGGCTCCACGACCATGGATGGCTGGCCGGATGGGTTGATGGGTTTGATAATTGTATCAACTCGTGTGATGAAAGGCTTTGTAAACGGTTGAATACTTCCCATGCGCTGACTCGTGGGCCGCCCCTCAACACCGACTTGGGGGGGTGAGTGTCTTTCAGATGATGGGGCTGTCCCCATTGAAAGGGACCGGACGAAGCCCATGGTATGTCTATGGAGGCGTTGTCTTAAGCCGATATGACTCCTATGCTGCTCTACTATGTGTTGGCAGGTGGTCTTGAAGATGTGCCTAGGTAAGGAAGGTGAATGATATAGACGCGAGATAAGATTTAGATCGAAAGAATGAAGCCCACATTCGAACATAAGCCATAATCCAGGAAACCAGAATAATTGAGCCTGAGACCATTTGAACCTCCAGCAAAGCCTGCTGAAAGGCCGTCGTACGACTAATATCAATTGGAGATAGACCTGTGTTGGTGAAACACGAGACGCAGAGTAGGAGAGCATCTATATAGTCGATCTTGTTGTTACCATTTGCAGCGTACATAACGCATGAAAAGATGAGAGGAATGAAAGTGAACGCCAGGAGATGTATTCTTAATGCTGTATCATGAGCACGAATTTCTGAGACGACAGTTCGTATCAATACCTGAAGAAATTGAGATTTTCGTAGAGAAAGTGTCCCAGTCGCTGCCACGGCGCCGCCCGGTCATATTCTTTCCTTGGCGTGAGCCCGTAAGAGGTGGTAGTCGTTTGAGGAGGCATTAATATGATTTCGCCCTATAATGGCGCGGGGCAGGCAGCGACTTGCTCGGTGGTACCAGGAGCACCGCCACGTTGAGCACTCGCTCCCTAGCAGACAAGTGGATTCACTCGTTATCGCGGTTTATCTCCGAACTATGATGTCCAACGAGGATGATGGGGTCAAAGGTACCTAGCTTCCTTCCCTTGTCGGAAGCCATTCCACCCGTTTCGCGGTCAAGCCCTCACCCTTATACGAAGAGCGTATAAAATCGGTTTACGTGCACATATGAAGTGTATGGGAACCCATACAGAGACCTTATCTCCGCTCCAAGCCCAGCTCTATCCGGATCCTTCTCAGGAATCACCCCATTGGCTTATTCCTCTTGTTCTTGTCCCGCTCGTCGGGCCCTTCTCCAATTAAGACTCTTCAGGAAGTTCCATTGAGACAGCACTGCCGCGATCCGTAGCCACAGACATACTTCGATCCGGTCGTCAAATCATCACAAGGATGAGAACCAGCTTGCTGAGCAGGTAGAAGCGCACCTGATGTGCAGTTGGCGGCTCTATGGGTAAGCCACACAACCATAGGCACAGACTAGCTCAAACACCGTCGCGAAGGGTTGGGCAAGGCGCTGGTGCACTCACTCACTATAAATATATAGGACAAAAGGCTTCGGTCGATCACCTTGATCAACCAGGGTTCAAAGACAGGCCAACAGAAATATGCGAGGCGCAAGCGAATCACCATCGAGTCCAGTGGAAGTGTAGCGTACCGAACGCCAACTGTCCTGCGCGTGGAACTCTAAACAGGCACCCCAAATGCGCTGCTCCTAGTGTAGCGGCGCCTTGGCAGTCTTCAAAGTCCTCCTTTAATAGGCCGTCATCGTCGTATTGACCATCACATTCGCCATCTGATCCGAACACCCCCATCTCCTTGACCTCATAGACGTTTACGCATGTACCCGATGAACATGACACGGTGTACCTATGGAGACGTTAAAGTCATGAAACCCGTATCATGATGAGGAACATAATCGTACGTAACGTGGGCCCCTAGTCAGGGCTGAGTGATCCGTGGCTTGAGAGGTGACTTTCACTCGATCTTGTGGCCCTAGGGGGAAAGAGGGGTGAGTTGCTGACTGAAAGATTTGGTGAACTGAGGTAGACCTTCGTGTAAGGGTGCTAGTCGAAGCGCAACGAAACCCTCCTCAGGGCTGACAGGTTTTTGAGGCCAGTACAAGGTCCTACCGCCCATGCTCTGACTTCGGCTTCGACAGCGGGCGAGATACCTCCCGGTAAATAAAGGCACATCTACCCTGCCTCAGGTGAGCGCGGTGGTATCTGACTATGTAGTCAAATATCGACTTGAACATATAACTGGAGAGACGTCGTCAATCCAAATTTTGGCCAGGCCGCGTACCACCCCCACAGTCGAGCAAAAGCCATCACCCAGGAACGACTATTATCTAGCAGGCAAGCATGGGGGTAGAAACAAGAGCGCATGCTAGAAAACCGTGAGAGCACTGAGGTTAATTGGAGAAAACCGGTAAGAGTTAAAGTCCAAGTTAGGAGATCCACCTAGTGCCCCACATCGAACGACATTGATAACTTACCGGATGGCAGAATACTAGACATTCAATATATGTAGCCGGTGTGGTTTCTGCCATTACAGAAACCGGATATATGGTGACGAGAAAGGAGGGGAGAAGTGTGAAGACCGTGAGATGAATTCTGTGGAGAGAGAGAGGCGATCAGTAAAGGAGGCCGGATGAATATAAAAACGGGTGAGTCATGGATCGTGTCGCAAGAGTTGCAAGGGCCTTATGAGGGAGCGCTCTTCATGCACCCCACCTCCGACCCCGGAACCTCGGGTTGCCCTAGCTCGAAACTGAAGTGCAAGACAAGGAAGACGCAGTGTCATCTTGGCAGTTTGCTAAATCGAGACAGCGCGCCGTTCGACACGTGCAACGAGGCTCTAGCATTATAATGCTATTATAGCCCATCTGGTCACAGAATTCTTCTGCTGCTGTTTTGCGCTTTCGCTCCTCCAGCGCCAGCCCCTAAGTGTGCCGTTCTGCCTCAAACAAAGTCTTTTCGAGTGGTTCGATCAATTTTAAGGATACCATAAGCACTTCTAGCAGAATAAATGTGAATCCTTGCATCGAGTGTGTTGGGACCTAGCGCCGATGGTGTTCGCCCGCGGCCGGCCCGGTACGTACGCCCAGACATGATGAGACCGCCACTCGGGCAGTGATACCATATAAATACCAGGGATTCTAGATCCAATATTCATAGTTGACATGACTTCTGGATGGAGAGCGGGGTGGGTTCTTATCAAAGATGAGGGAGGCCTATTCTCGCTCTGGTGCGCCTTCATGAAGTGGGGATTAATTTATCGAGCTTTGTTCTCTATTCACCAAGCATCGCGAGCATTTCATATGCAGATGCTAGAGCGCAGTATCATGTAGACCTTTCGTACAGACCGATCGAGAAGGCGAGATACTAGTTCTGTCACCAAAGATTTGTATTACAGAACGGTTTGCATATGGCTCACTAGTCCCTCCCTGAAATGTAGGCCACAACCTACGGATCTTGCTTGCCACCACCGAATGCTCTTTCGCCTTCGACTCTACAGTTCACCTCTGAGTCGCATATCCAACACCTATCGCTTGTCTCCAGTCTCTAGACCCTTCATGATAGCCCCCTCGTCCAACTGGGCCGCTTTAAAAAAGGTGCCTGCTCCCGTTGCCACCTCCCGCCCGCGCCATGTCTTACTGCCGTATATAACCTACAATAGACGCTGGGTGCAGAGAGTGGCAACGACGAGCGACCGAAAAAACGGAGAAGACTGAACTCGGATGCCAAAAGACCTAACACGGTGAATGAAGAACCCACAAGCAAGGCATCGCAACCTCTGCAAAGACCGGACGCATCTGTGGAACCATCCACCAGTCATCCAGCCGATGGCGACCCTGATTCTGTGGAGAATTTACGCGTCATGGTCTTGTCGAAAGTGGCTGGCAAACCATCAGCAACGTATGTCTCCTGCAACTCTTGTATTCTTCTACCCACCGGGTTTACACTCTATATCCCTATACAGGCCAACAAACTTCCTCGCCATGGACTGCGAAATGGTTGGCGTTGGCCCTGACGGCGTTGAGTCTGCTTTGGCACGGGTCTCCATCGTCAACTACTCTGGAGGTGTGGTTTTAGACGAATATGTTCGACCGCAGGAACCCATTACGAACTACCGAACATGGGTGAGCGGCATCCGACCCGAAGATATGGTCAACGGTAATTGGCATAGTTCCAGCGCATTAGGTGGAATCCTAACGGTTATGGGTTTCTGTTCGCAGCAAAGCCGTTCCGAGAAGTGCAAGAGAAGGTAGCCAAGCTACTCGAGGACCGCTTCCTCGTGGGACATGCACTCCACAACGACATCTCCGCCTTATTTCTCACACATCCCCCGAAAAAGACGCGGGATACGCAGCTTTATGCGCCATTTCGCTCTGGAAGGAAATCCCGTCCGGCGTTGCGGAACCTCGTTCTGAAATATTTAGGGCTAAGGATCCAAGAAGGGGAACATTCGAGTGTGAGGTTTACTGGATTGATCGGTGGGAGTGACACTTAATATATCCCCTTTCCAGGTGATCGATGCCCGAGCAACGATGGCCCTCTATCGCTTACATAAGAGAGAGTGGGAGGCTAGCACGAAAGGTATTTCCACCAAAACCAGTCCGTCCGCTTTCCTGCAGTTTTACACGCCGTTCACTCATTCTAACTCGACGATTTACGTTTACAGGAGTAAAGAAAGAGCCATCCACGTTATCTGACCATACAACCCCAAGGGGACCCCCCTCCGGTATGGCCACGGCTGTCACGAAAGTTGTGAACGGCAAAGCCGTAAACAAGGTTTCCATCACATCAGGGAAGACGGCCGTGAAGAGAGTCAAACAAAGTGTGAACGGCAAGGTAGCCAATGACGAAACAATCAAAGATGTAAAGCGTAAACGTGGGACGAAAGAGGGTTGGTGGCAGAACCTCGAGTGATCCGAAGGTGGCCCAAACGTGGGCATCTGGTATTGTATCGTATCGTCGAGTATTCTGATATCGAGTGATCGTTTCGACCTTACTGTTCACAGAACCCTTCACCAGTACGGCCGTCGATTGGCAAAACAATTCATCAGCAGGGAACGCATGGAATTTGGTACATTAACAACTATTTCGGGTCCCGTTGATCGTAAGCGACGGTCAAGCCCAAAGCAGTAAGGCCTAAAGCTTAGACTTCCTCGCCGGGAAAGGACCATTCCATGGGTATTCGTCCTCTCCGAGCCTGTGAAAAAATAACATTAGTCAATTTATCGGTTTCAATCACCTCTTCCTGAAGGTTGTCTATCAAGCAGAGCTGCACTAACCACCATGCTATATTATGGAACCTGTCACTTCCGAACCACCATGCCACTTCTCCGTCCTTTGGTCTCTGTACAACGATCCACGGCATGCCATACGTCCCGTACTTTTCCACTATCTCGGCGACCTCGCTTCGCATAAGGCTCGAAGTGTCTTTCTCTTGAGACTTCGTGATGCAGCGAGCGAGATCTTGCGCTGGCATGACGGAAGGTGGGAGTGAAGGCAAGAAAGAGGGGTCGGAGGTCGAGGTATTGCGGATGAACAACTCCGACTGTGGAGAGGGTTCGTCATCGGTCGTTTTACCATTGACCGATTACAAAGAAATCATCAGAGAGGGTAAATGGAAAGGCTGCCCACCCAATAATGGCGAGTTGCATCCGTGAACTTGTCATCGGACAGTTCGTCTTTCAAGACCCTAAGAAGGCGCATAGTCGGTAATGTGTTCTGGGGGAAGCCCGGGGGCAGCTTAATCGGAACTAGCACCAGTGTAATTTGCTGCGTTAGTCCTCATGTGGGGTAGAGCATAAGCGAAGGACTCACTTTGATATTGAGCAAAAATTCGAGGTAAAGCGTTGATCTCGAGTCGAGTAAGTATCAGTGGCTACTGTGATCTTTCATCCACAAAAGGAGTATGTACCATGTCACGGGCTTTGTACGGGTTGGTAACGGGAGAGGCATTGCCCGTGGTCTTGAATATAGCCCCCAGGACGACCTAGGCACAGGACATAGTCAAATATAGCTCGGCTAGCACATTAATGCCGCCCAAGGGCTCACCGGCCGAAGATTCAAGTCCAAATTCCAGATTTTCTTGTAGCGCTGCAAAATCTCGAAGGCTAAAAAGCTGTAGGGAGAACCGATATCATAATAGAAATCAATCTTCACGCGGGGAGGCATAATTGGGGTCCTGGGACGGTTTAAGTCTTGCCGGCAGATCCGGCCATGCTCGGCTGCTCTTCCGGCGGCTGGGCAGTTAGGCGGTTGCCGCCCCGCTGAGTGGCAGTAACAAAACAGAAGTGACGAAGCAATATTAGAATGTATTTATACTGGAAGACAGGAATACACCAGTATTGAGTACGCGCAAGCAGCCAGGAATCAAGGATATATATAGCCGCCTCATGCCGGTTGGGTTATCCCGTGGCTTTCGTGACTCTATTCACAACAGCCAGCAATTAATGGGTTTAGGTGGTGTAGGGAAAGGTAGGGGGCATGAAGGTAAGGGTAATGACGTTGACCACATCGGCTACATGATTGGCTAACCAAGGCGAGAGGCCAGCCACAGGGCTGGAATAAAGGGTCAGGGGTTAGCAGAAGTGAGTATCAAAAGGCGACCGTGAAAAGCGGTGACAGAGAAGGTTTAGCGCGTGGCCATCGAGACTCATATTCAATCCTGCCTCAAGACAAGAGAGAAGGCGCAAGGGTGGCTGTCAAATTACTTTGAGTGGGTGGACCCGGAAATCGGCGTCTGCGACGATACCGCACGATTGCCAGTTGCCCTGGGCTTAACGGCACAAGCCATCGTATGCGTGATCATTCCGTGTTATTGCGGGTCCCGTTTCGTGAGATCTCCATTGCGTCCCTTGTGCTGATCGGATCAAAATGAAGAGTTGTACAGCACTGATATGTCACTCTCCCTACTAGCAGACGAGAGCAAACAACGAGCGTGCGTGTAGGATGAAAGTCGGCAATCGTGGAACCTACCACTATACAGACCGGGCGAATGAAGGCAAAGTAGATGGTATGTTTCAAAGGCAGCGAGTTGAAGTCAGAGAGCCTTGATGAGTCTTAGATATCGCGTCCTTTGGTCTCAGGGTCCTATTCGGAGCTTTGACATGCGGAGATCGCCCCGCAGACACCAGCTATAATAGAGTCCACACCGAGTAAGAACCCAAGGATATGGTGCGTACCTTCGCATTTCCAATCGGCTGGGGCGTGTCTTCCTGGGGCTGCTATCGTCGACTGTGTAGATTCGTAAGGCACATTGAGTAATCACTGCATCGCTTGAATATCACTGGAGCAGCGTGGACCGAATGCAGATATTGGGATTGTCACAAGGGCCCACCGGGTCGAGACAGGACATCAACTATGATGGAGGGATACAGAAATTATGTTGTATTTGACAGACGAGAGGCAGATTGGGATTCTTTAGGCTGTATATTTGTTTGCGCGCGACCGAATTGAAAATCACACGGATCTATGAGGAAGGGAACCTCGTTGCAAAGGGATTGCAAATTGACCTTCCGCGACGGAACACATCCCGGAGCCTTCTTCTAGGTGGTGGGTGGTTGAGAACGGGGGATCGATTCGCAGTTTCCGAATTTGGGGGTGAGTGAAACAAGGCATGGCTGGGAAGCGGTGACCTTTTCATTGCGACGCCAGGGACTGATCCAGCTTGGGAGAGACGGGCTCGAAGGAGGAGAAGCAGTGAAATTGGAAATGTGGAAAATTAAGGCGGGGGGGGACCATTAAGCAGGAATTGAGAACGATAGTGATCACCCTGTCACTGCTGCTGCTGCTGCTGCTGCCACTACTGCCACTACTGCTGCCGTGCTCGACGCCGTGACGGCGAAGTAGTCAGCTTGGTTGCTTGTTGCGACGCGACGTCGTTTGAAAGCGCCCCTTTTGTGGATGACCGGGGGTTGAAATGCCCCGTCTAGATCGCAGACGGTCCTCTCGGGCAATAGGCTGACGAGAAACCCAAGAGTCCATCCGACCCGATCAATTTCCAAATCACCCCCGCCCAGCTCTCTCGCTCTCGCCGCTCTGTAGCCGCTCCCCATGGCATCCCTGCTCCCCTCCGAGCTATGGAGACGCATCCTCCAGCATGCCTGTACAATTCCCCACGCTCTCGCTTGCCCCCTTCGCATTGGAGGCAACATCGACGATGTCCAAGACCGCACGGCCTTCCTCCAAGACCTCGCAAAATCACGTCGCGCAACCCACAAATGCGTCGCACTCGTCAGCCGCACTTGGTACTCTCTCAGCGCAGAGTTCTTCTGGATGTACCTCGTCCTCGACTCGCAGCCCAAAGTCATTGGTGCGGCCACCGCCCTCTACGGCTCCGCCAACAACCACAATGTGCCCAACCCCAATCGGTATCCACTCTACCCGCGACCTACAGGTGGTTTAGGGTGGTTTATACACCGCATCGACATGGAATTCGACCTTTGCGCGACTGGAACAATTGACGAAGTTTCCCTCCGCGCTCTCGTTTATATCCTCAAATCTTCACCAAACCTACAAGTGTACTCTGACATTAGCGAGAGTGAAACCCCTCGACCTTACCGACTCCCTCCGCCCCTTACCGACACAATCATGCCTTTACTCCTCCATCCTAATAACTCTATTCGGCGGATCGACTGGCACTCGAACAATCTCCTTTCCTTTTGTTGTCATCTACACAGCGCGCAAAGTTTACAGCTCCTCAACCTTCGCTACTTCGATGACATGCTGGAAAATCAATCTATTGATGACGCGCTCAACATCCGCCTACCGAGACTCCATTCCATCACGTTTCGGGAGCAAGGAAGCTTACGTCAGGCTGCCATAGCCAGCACGTGGGACTTGCCATGCCTACGTATGTTGACAGTCGAGACAGCACAGGACTTCGGATCACACCCCTTCCTCCTCAAGCACGGGCCTAGCATTCGACATCTTTCCTTGCATACCCCTACCGTTGGTGGTCCATTCCCGCCAACTGCTGCGTACTGTTCTTTCACACCTCAACTTGAATCACTCCATTTTCAGTTGCATCACCCCACTTTCACCCTCGGAGGTACCCTGCAAACTTTGCACATGGTCGGTATCCACGGCCTCCTTCAATGGGGGGATCGAGACTTTGACGACGGGGAGCCCGAGATGCTTCACAACCACATGACTGCCATGGTGCGGTTCAAGCAGAAAATGCCCAGCCTCAAAGTCGTACGCCTGGTCGATTTTGACCCCGACAGCTGGCAATCGATGTACCGCGAAGCGTCCGAAGTTGCCAAGTGGCAGCGTTGGCAAATCCGATGGGAGTCTTTGGGAGTTCGCTTTGAGGACCATAAAGGAGAACTCATGCGAATACCACAGGATCTCCTCGATCTTTTAGAAGAGCGAGATCTTGCAGCAGATGATTCCAATGGCGAGGAGACGGAAATGGAGGATTACTACGAGTGGGACGGCTCTTCCATCGGCGGCTCACTCGGGTCTAGCATGATGAGCTGGGGTCGTTAAATGCTATACATGGTGCTTTTGCTTCAATCTCCGTTGTAAGTGAACATCTTTGGGTCTTTGGAGAGATGCTAATTGGCAATACAGATACATCACAATTTCACAAAGATACCACTCACTACAACCATTCTCCTTAATTGGGGACGATACCTCAAAAACTGTCACTCCTTCCTCTTTCCTGTTTGTTGAGCAACCGCGCACAGTTCGCGTCCCGACTATCCAACCGTGAGCAGCGGTGCTTGCGCGCCACCGGATGCAGGAATAACTTGTATCTGAACCTATTATAGCGTACGAATCATTATATTTAGACTAATGTAATCGAAACTTCAAATTAAAACCACTCACCCCAATGAATCCGAGAAACTTGTTTATACGACGTTCCCGAGTATCGCCCTCTTGAGCTAGACCATAATGGTTGTTCAGCTCCTTGACTCCAGACGCTATACAGAGAGCATTTAGTCACTGAAGTTGAGAATAACCCTTGTACTCACCACTCATCGCAAATAGCTTTGCCATGGTCCCTGGGAAGAGCTCACTGACTTCTCCGTTGGTACGGACAAGTGGTTTCAGCGAATCGTGCAGGTTGGACGCCGTCAACAGGGCATTATGACGACGAGCGTCGCTATTGACAAGATTTTTCTTCACGTCTGCGATCTGTTTCCTGTGCTCGTCAACTTGATTTCTTAGTGCATCTGGGATGCGTTCGTAGAGCTTCCGAAATATTCTCAGAATTATGTCCCCCGTAGAAAGAATGATCAGTGGAACTCACTTGCTCCTCGACCCTTTCCTTTACTCGTGCGTTTATTCTATCCCTGATGGTATGCTGTAGATGGTGCGTTAGGAAGTCGTTGATTTTCGCCCTAACCACCTCTCGGAGAAGCGCTTTCAGGTCTTGGATCCGATCTTCGTGTCGTCGGTCTGCAGCAGCAATTTGCTGCCGTAATTGGGCGAGCTGGGAAGATGTTTTGATTGAGGGACCTGGAACACAGTCCAACCTTGGCAAGTACTCACTTGGTGAGCATTTTCTACGAAGCTGGGGAGTGAGGCAACTTGCGCTGTTTGTTCGCCCAAGGTATCAAATGTGTGCCCCAGCATTGTCAGAGAGCCCTTCATTACTGTGACTAGCTCATGAAGATCATCCATAGGCGGAGGAGGGGCCCCCAGAGTCGAGAAAGGTGATTGGGGTGAAAAAGCGAGCTCGAATTCGGAGGCAGGCGCAAGTTCTGTCATGTCGATGCTGTAGGGTAACCTTTGTGAAGAAATTCAAGCTGGTGATGACTTGGCTCAGGCGCCAGATGGAATGTAGAAAGGCAAGAGGGAGGGAGTTGCTACGCCGTGGATGGTGAGCACGGCATTTTAAAGACCGAGACAGGCTCGGAAGGTTCACTCGGCGATCGAGAAGCACAGTGATGGAGGCCGTGCCTCGAGCTTGCTGGACGATCAACACGTGCACGCCGACGGCGGATGATCGATCAAGAAGACTATATATATATTCTCATCACTTCCACAATGCACTAATCATCTATGTGAATATTGTATGTCAAGTCCTCGTCCAAGCCAGAGAGCCTGCCACACTCACATCTACAGCAAGGCCGGAGACCCCGGGGACTTTCTGGCATTCTACTTGAAGGTTGACCCCTTTGACGGTATCCAACTCCCCCATCGCAAGCGAGAAATGCAGGTACCTGTGAACCGCAGGTGAGGTTTTGACTCGCTGAGGGGTTGAGGGGGACTCACCGAAGGCAAGTCTCCTCACGGAAATCGATATACAGTTGCTTATTGTACTTCCTCTTTCCCTGGTGTTGAGTGTGGTGATGGTACTTTGTAAAACAAGGGGCCCTTACCTCTGCCTTTCTTGTTTCCTCATCATACGCGTGGCTTTGGTGGACCACAAAATCAGGCAAGACGTAAAAGGACATCCCAGAGCCAAGGTACATCTCATACAAACAGGCCGCCTTGTTGCCACCATAACCGATGAAGCGTTCTTCACACCTGTTGTGGGTTGGTCGACGGCAGTTAGAATCAACAGAAGACAGACCAAGGGGGACCCTCGCGAAGGAAGATCACATAGGGTTCGTATGCATGCTGATAAGCCTGGACTTTATATACATCTCCAGGCGCGGCGTCGAAATATCGTCGGTATTCAGTGCTATTGTGGCCCCCGGTCCATGAGCGATGGAAAACTTCAACCTTGCCAGAATCGTAGAGCACTTTCAGGTCCTATGCAATCCAACCATGAGCATGTTAAGCAGCTAAAAATCAATCCCCACCTCTCTAGTCGTAGGGAACGTATCTGCATCTCGTCCATCTTGTTGATCAACGAACTCAAATGCAGGTATAACAAGAGCGGCATCTCCGCGCCTAAGCTTGTCCATGATAGCAGGTGACCTTAGAACCTGGCTGCGAAAGTCTGTGCACACGGCAAAGTCCACATCGAGCATCATTACGAATTCGGTACGAGAAAAGAAACGAGCCACATTCCGCCACATGTTGAACTGTCGATCAAAGTTGTCCAGTATGAGATGAACGTCCACCCATGTTGACATGCCCGGAGAGGTGGTGTACAAGTTATGAAGTTCACGCAGGACGGCATCCCGTTGTTCCTTAGGAGTATTTGATACATGAATCGCCACGGAGATAGGACCTAGGATTACAGCGTCAGGGCAGCATTCGTTGGAAAAGGAGAAATGTGAACCTTGATACTTGCGAGCTAACTTAGCGAGAACAACGAAACGATTGCGGGTCACCAGAGTGGCAATAGATATGTCCTCGTAAGAGGGCTGCTTCTCTGATGACTTGGACGAACGATAGTAAAACGGGACGATGTTCGTTGGCTGCAATGATTGTGAGAATGCCTTGTTCATGAACAATTCCTCAGTCATCGAGAGCGGTCTTCTTGGGCTGGTTCTAAAGAAAAAGGTCGGTGACGGGCGCCAGTAGACGGGCTCGTCCACCCATCGCAGGTTTCCTGGACCAACGGTGCTATGACGAGACGTGTCACTTTTAACCTCCAAAGATTTCCAGCTAGGACTTGACAGAAGGTCGACGCCAACCCGCAACGAGGAATGAGTCGGTAAGAATGCGACCAGGGGAACAAGGAGCGTGTAAACCGTCGCAACTACGGCATAAGAGAGAAGAACGGTCTTGAGAGTCCTAAAGAAAACAGACAAGAGAAAGGACATTAGGTCCGAGGTGGGCTCGGCCACGGTGGATTCCAAAGCAAATTAGGACGCGACCCTCTAGGTTGGAACGTGGCGTTTCCTTTGTCATTACTTGCTCTCCACCATACCCAAACGACGATCCGAATATGCCAAAAGCGCTCACCGTCCTCATCACTGGTTGCTCAGAAGGAGGGATTGGTTTTGAGCTGGCGAGAGAATTCCATCGACGTGGTATGCCCATAGTGGTGCTCTCAACGTTATCCTCTCACGTATACCTCGCGAAGGACACAAAGTCATCGCCAGTGCGCGAAAACTTGAGTCAATGGAGCAGCTCAAGGGCCTCAAAGGTCTTGAACTTATAGAGCTTGACGTGACCAAAGACGAGTCCGTCAAGAATGCGAAAACTTACGTTACAAATGCTTGCGGAGGAAAGCTGAATATCCTCGTAAACAATGCGTGAGTGCTCTCTGTCCTCTTCGTCGGGCCGATTAGGGATCAATAACCTTGTGTCCCCAGAGGAACATGCTATATTATGCCAGCTACCGATATTGATATCGAAGAAGCCCGTTCGCTTTATGAAGTCAATGTCTTTGGCGTAATGCGCATGTGCAAAGCCTTCATCCACCTCCTCATTGCATCCGGGAACGGGAAGATAATAAATGAAGGCTCAATAGCAGGAATCATACCCGTCACTTTTAGCTCCGTCTATAACAGCAGTAAAGCGGCGCTTGCTCAGTATTCGGACACACTCAGAATCGAGGTCGCTCCGCTAGGAGTCAAGGTCATTACAGTAGGTCTGTTTGGTATTTTCGGAAGGTCGCAAGTGGGTGGTAACGCCTATAGCTTATTTCCGGTGGCGTCACAAGCAACATCGAATCACGCATCATGGAGTTGCCCCCAGACTCTCTTTTTCAGCGCATAAAGGCAGCTTTCATATTTAGGCAGGGAAGGTCACAATGTGAGTGACCGTTTTAGGTGACCGTTCGACGTCTCACATGGATAATTACATTCTCGACAGCTGGCGCGATGCCTACTAATGCATATGCGCGAAAGGTGGTAGAAGCCTCGTTGAAACCTTCTCCTTCTGCACATTACTGGATAGGAAGGTTGAGCTTCCGCACTTGGTGCTGCCAGACGTTCTTACCAAAAGTGTCCTGGGTGAGCGGCCCTATATTGGTTCTTATATAGGCTTACCCCCTACGTGCAGGACTACCTCATGGCCTACCTATTCAATCTCGGTAAATTAAGGAGGATCGTGCAGGCGAGCCATCGGACGATGATTTAGGTCGCCACAAGATGGGCTATGATTTTACGCTACTGTACCTGTCCGACACTCAGAGGTGTTGGCTATGACGGCGTCAATGCTGTACGAATGTCCTTATGCCACACAGTCAAGTCCATCCATTTGCCATGTTTGAATCCTATCATCGGTAGTTGGCCAACCTTGACGAAGCCCTCCTTGGAGAAGAGGGCCATGGAGGAAATATTGACATCGGCGATGTGTGCAATGATTGCTGCGTAGCCGACTTCCCGACCAAGGGTATTCATCTCTTGGGCCAGATAGCGACCAATCCCTCGCTTATGATGCGAAGGGGAGATACACACAGCAATCTCAACAGCACTATCAATCCGGTGAGAGCAGAACAAGACAAATGGCATGACTAACTATTTCAAACAATCGTCAGGGCTGTATGGTCCAAGGTTCGCATATCCAACTAATGGTCCGTCCGTGTTACTTTTGAAGACACCGACCGCAGGATAATTATTGCTGGTGATCGTGTCGTACCAAGCCTTCCGGGTTTCGAGAGTCTCCAGGTTGGTGCGCCAAATGTTAAGATTGTTGGCGATTTCGTAGTTCAGAAGCTAGTGGATATCATCTTGATATCTACTTCGTGACCCATCAGTCGTGGGGACTCACTCCGACTATTGCCGGAAGATCTCTCTCCTCCAAAGGCCGAGCGAAGTAACCAGCCGGAAGCGACATCAAGGGCAACAGTCCCGAGAATCACCAGAAGAGGGGTCGGATATGTGCTGGAATGCAAATAGCGAGGGGCCCGCCTGCACACTCCGAATAAGGGAGAGAAGGTAGAGGTGGCGAAAGAAAGGTGACGGCCAAACCAGAATGGGGACTCGCCAAGCCAAGACTTTGTTACATTGTTACATAGAGTATTTTGCTTAAAGTCACCAGATAGAGTATCATGCAACAAGCCCTGAACCCGATTAAATCCAGCGACAGAGGTTCTTGACCGCCAACCACGTCGACGCTTTTCGCAGGCCGACTCGTAGAGCCATGATGCAAGACTCGGACGGCCCAGGGAGCTCTGTCCCTCCCGCTTTACAGCCCCTGCACAACTACTACAACAAAGTCATGCGCCAGTACCAGTTCTACTTGGACAGGTCGACTCCGCATGTGGCCTACCGGTGGACTGCAACAGCTGGCCTCTTCACCACCTTTGCTCTGCGCATTGTACTAGCACAGGGAGTGAGTGTCTCTGACAACTAACTACTAAAACGCCATGCTGAACAACCTGAACAGTGGTATATTGGTTTGTGGACTTATCCCATTCTTAGGACACTCATGCTAACATACCCGTATTCTTTGACTCGATCATACAGTCGCATGTACGCCCAGTCATCGCTGGAGTCTGCAGATAACTTTTGACTCTTTGTGCAGACGCTCATGCAATCTATATGCTGAACCTACTTCTGGCATTCCTACAACCCCGTTTCGACCCTTCATTAGAAGCAGACCTTATGGATGACGAAATAGAAGGAGGGGTAGAGGAAACTCCCCTCCCTTCCTCACGGGATGACGAGTTCCGGCCATTTGTACGACGCCTCCCAGAATGGAACTTCTGGTAAGTCACAAACATGTGGATGCAGTGCCTACACCCATCTTGACTCCCCTTCTAAGGCTCTCGGCTACACGCGCGACCGTAGTCGCCCTGCTTTCGACACTTTCCGAAGCGTTTGACGTTCCTGTATTCTGGCCAATCCTGGTCGTATACTTTTGTGTGCTCTTCGCTTTAACGATGCGTCGACAAATACAGTACGTCCTCCACTTGCTTGAATAACCCAAATCGGTTCAGCGCACTGACTCCCAACGTCTTGATTCAGACACATGATAAAATACAGGTACATTCCGTTTGATTTCGGGAGGAAGACCCGTTACGGTGCCAAAAAGTAGCGCGACAATTAGTATTTTGTTGTAATGTCTTCTGTCCTGGAAGGACGGTTTAATACTAGACGACCTGGATTCTACTTGCTCAGCGTTGCCTGTCTCCCGTTGCCGCGTCTGGATCGGGAATGACTTTGGTTGGGTGAACTTAGACCCTGCTTCGTCTGCCGGCCTCCGAGACGCGTTCGTACTCGTGTCAAAGAAAAGATTCAAACCGATAAGGCGAAACTCTCTAACTCCGTTCGCCCTACTCAAATTCGTGCACACTATCGTCGTGGCCTTGTTCTATTAGCGCTCGGGCAATCCGCGTCTACCCCACCCTTCAACGCCCACTTGATAGAACAAATATCCTCTGTGAAGATGGACAATAACGGATCGACGGCCGAAACAACCGGCATTTTTGCGCTTGCCGATGAAATTCTAATCCACATCCTTGAGTCGATGCGCGTGCAAGACATTATGGCGTGTTCCTTAGTGAGCCTACTCGTGATTTATTCTTTGTGCCCTCTAGTTGACGCGTCTCAGGTCAACTCTCGTTTCAATGCCGTAGCAAAAGCTGCGTGTGTCCCTTTCCGCAACGCACTGGCGCGCTATGACCTTCAGTATTCTCCACCATATCAGATAGGAGAACACGAAGCGTGTCTGGCTGAGCTTCTTTACACATTACTCGAATTACACCGCCGATGGCTCGTCCTCTCTCCTACCAAAACAGAAAACATCGTCATCGCGGATTCCCCGGACGATATTTTATTCTATGAACAGTTTGCCGTGGTAGATCGTCAGCCAGACGACTTCGATGACGAGGTTTTTGAATCAGGTTGGGAACTTGAGGTTCTCATTTTCGGAGAAACCTCCAATGGTGGAGAGGCTGATACTGGTGTAGGCAACGGCGAAACCGATGAAGACGGACAGACGGGTCCCGAGGTCGATATTGACGGAGCGGTGATTGAAGAGATTACGGACACAACAGGAATCGATTTGGAGGCAGTTGAAACGGAAGATGTGGGCGATGACGGGGACATCGTGGAAGAGGACGGTAGCGAAGAAGGCGGCTCAGAAACCATCGTCCTAGAGAACCAGGGTGTGCATTCAATCGCGGAATTCAAGACCACCAACAGCGACCTAAATACGTACAAAGTGGACACGAGGCAAGATCTCGTCATCATCTCAGAGAAGTGGAGAAAGGCAAAGACCAAGAAATCCGCGCGATTCGCCCAAAGAGGGAGTCTGAACTTCGCGCGAGGTACAAATATTCTCCGCTGCTTGACACTCACCGGACTGAGACCACACCCCAACACTACTGCCCACCTGGGAGTGATTAATATCCATTCACTCTGTGTCGAGAACAAGGAGGAAGCTGGGGACCCAATTGATCTTGTAATCCAAGGTCCCATGCTAGCTTTCACGGTTCGCCATCTCCTCAGAGACAAGGTTGTCACCATTAACTGGCGGGAACCACTTAGAGCTATGACGGTGTGTGACGAACCTACTTGATCGTGTTAAGGACTGAACCGTACTTCGTAGATCACCCTAGATAAAGAGTTTTATATGGACAAACTCTTCATTGCTCCAGATCTGCTCGCCATTCTTGTCTGCCCTATCGGCGAGGCAGACATCGCCCGACGCTCTTTGGATGAGATGACGTGGTTTTCTCCAAGCGGGGGGAAACTCAAGATACACCTCTACTATCTTGGTCCCTTCACACACAACCGATCATCGCCCCATCGACTCCGAACCCTTCTTCTGCCTACACTAAATCCGAATGCTCGCCTCGATATCGAGACTGTTACCTTCATGCCTCAGATGTCTGACGTTACCTCTCGACCACCTTCAGGAGGTCCTCACTCTCCTCGCGTACTGAAGCATCGAGCGAAGGACGAGGCGGGAGTCGTAGCACTGACCTTCACGGGATCAACTATCAAAGATGACGAGGAGGTTGGCCTTCACGAGGAAATACCTGAAGGAGATGGCTGGGTCATGGACATTGTAGTGCTCAAATCCCATCTCTTGCGTCTCGCCCGTGACCCGACCTATCTGGCGAATGGTGACAAGGAGATTCCTTTCGACTTATGGGGCGGGAGACATGCTAGACTATTCCCACATCTTGACGAAGGTGTTTACGATTCGCCCAAACTCTACACCACGTGCACATACCGAGTCGTTAGCATCAACCCCTTGGTTTCCCCTGAAGGGGAGATCCCCGAGGTTGTAGTAGACGGGAGGTTGGATCAAGGCGGCAGGAGGCGAGTCGCAGCTGCAGATCGGCGCATGGATGTCTTGGATTTTTGCCCAGGCCGGATCGAGGACGTAAAGGAAGCTCTAGAGTGGGAAAAGCATAGAGCGGAACGGAATAAAGAGGTTGTTGAGACAGAACTCGCCGAACCTATATCGTTTGGACCAGAGTATGGAGGGGGAGGGCCAGGCACGGACCATTATTCTGCCAAACTTGCTACTACCCTGGTTGATACCCCGACGGTGCTAGAGAAAGGGGTGTTTGTGGAGGCCGTAGAAACATCTCTCCCGTACCTCATCTCCAAGTTTGATCTGGAGCGAGGTCGGAGAGATGACGGCGAACTTCCTCTACCAGAAGCCGTCTTTCTGTCTGAAGTGGATCTCGTCGTTCAGGTACGCCCCGTGAATTTTCCGAAAGAGGTGCTAAGAGGTGCTAATGATTTCGTTAGGTACAAGGCAATGACAACACCGAAGAATTCGAGTGTCCTCGTTACGATCGCTATCTCTTCACGTAACCCTATTTATATACGCCACCGAACTTCCCTCGTTTGGCATGGCCCCTTCGGTCTACTTGCTTGATATATTCTTGGTCAATGGACCTGAATGCCCATCTACTAGTGATACAAATATCGATACGCATACGCATACGCAGATGACATAGACTGGCTGATTGATTAAAAGGTTATTCTAGAACGTTAACGCCCAAATTCCGAATTCTTTGAATGATATCGCTTTCCAACATCATGCCGTGCAGATGGAGCTCCTTCAACGGTGCCACTGGGGCGCCAGCATTCGCCTTGGACTCCAAGAAGTTGACCAAAGTTCGTTGTCCATCCGACGATGTGGCGGTAAAACCGCATTTATCGCTGAATGAAAGGACTTCGAGCTTCGGGCAGACCCTATGGTGCGCAACCACTGCCCATACAGCAAATAGCTCCAACTCAAGGGTCATTTGCATGAACTTGAGCGATCTCAAAGACGGGAAAGCTTTCAGGAGTGTAAAGAAGTCCCGCATCTCGAGCCAACTGAGCTCGTAGTCGATCATGTGAACGATTGTCACGTTGGAAAGGGACATAAGAGGGGAAGAGGTCGCCCGGTAAGTGGTTTGGTCTAGGTCGATCCGTGGAACATAACCTCCCTTAAATGCCACAGTTTGCAGCGCTGGTGCATGGACGGCTTCTATAACCGCCTGGCCATTTCTGTCGTCGTTGAAATACAGCTTCAGATATATGAGAGAGTCGAGCGTGATCGGGGCGTGACCAACCGTGAGCCGAGCGAAATTGGAGTCTACGAGCTTGAGCTGTTCGATAGTGGCACCATCTATCCAACCAAGCCATGGGTGGAAGGGAATCGAGGTGACCTTGGTTAGTTCCAAGCTGGTGACGGTCCTCGGTATAGGTGTTGTGAAGGGCGAGGTGGCCGTGAGTTCTGTCGACCTGATGCAAAGTCGCCTGACTCCGGGCACCATATCGATATGCCTAAAGGATGCGGTACCAACGAGGCTGAGTTTGGTAACCTCGACGGCCGCCTCGGAAGCCTTCACGAGGGACCGGAAATGACTGGAGGCCGTGTCCATATCCTCCTCGTTGTTGATCTCCAGGGACAGCTCCGCAAGCCTCTTCATAGAGAGCTTCAATTTATCAAGAATCACCTTCAGAAGTTCATTTCGAGTTTGCGCAGGTAGGGTCTCCCCGGTTTCCGTGGAAGACGGCTCGCCGGTGGATGCGGTTCCTTTCCACCACTGACTTGAAATCTTCAAATAGAGTTTATACCGGCATCCACCCGACCTTTCGAGGAAGGCCTGCGCCCGTCGGACTGCTCGCATGCAACCTTGGCCGTCGACTCGCTCGGTCTCGCCCCATTTCTCCAAATAAAGGTAAACGTTGCGGTACAGACTAGGCGTAGCGACTGCTACCGCACGCCAACCTTTTGACACCCTGTTCAGACGTTCTAGTGCGCTTTTGGAGTCGTCCAAAACGTAGGACTCTGGCTCTGCTTCGACCGCGAACTCGAATACTCTGCCAAGCAACTCGGGTACAAGTCTCGTTATCGGCGCGACCGACGCAGAAAGGACTTCCCGCTTTCGCAATAGCTCCGTCTTCTGCTCTTGGAGCTCCGACTTCCTGGCTTGCAACTTGCTGAGCTCCTCATCAAGTGCGGCTACACTTGCGTCTATTATAGATACTTCTGTGTCGACGGATGCTAATTCCAAATTTCTAGTCTGCGTGTTAGTGCCTCGTCGAAACGAAATTGGCACTTTGCCACAGAATGAGGCTGGCGCATCCAGGGTGGCCACTCACGTTCTATCACGACGCATTGCCCATACATCAGTCGAGGAAGTGCTGAACGAGGGAGACGAGGGAGGTGTCGTCATGTCGCAAGTGATGAAAGGTTGGGACCAAGTCTTTTTGCCGTGCTTTCATATTGAGAACTAGCCGGCATGTGTGGGACACCCAATAAACTTAGCCGAGTTTCATGCATAAACCATCTGCTACAACATTACAAATCACTCAAGTCATTATCCCTTGACCTTCCGTTCTCGGTCCTTTCAGGGTTGCGACATGTGCTCAACGCGGCCCCCTTCAGCTAAAACGCTGAGACTCTGAGACAAACAGGGCCTGCCATGGCTTCTCTAGATATCCACTGCACCATCTGCCTCACCTGTCTCAAAGGGGATCAGCACGGAAGGATCGAATGTTGTCTCAAGGTGAATGTGGACACACCTGTCTGTACGGTGCTTCCCACATGAGGGCCAGTATTCGAAGATCCCGGCTCAACTTCCACAGCTCCTGTTTCCGTGCCAGACGGTGCATCGCCAGAATATAGTTTGTCTACAGGTTTAAACTGCAGCCTGGCTTGCATTTGAGTTTGAGCTTGCCGTCTTGCCTAGATCACGTAATGAGGTTATCCTAGCCTAGATGTGGGCACGCAACAAACCTTTGTGTCCTTCAACCCACTGACACTACCCGCGACCTCCTCCAGGGACATCTCAAACTTCCCCGTTTCGATTTTGGCGCGCTTCTCCACGCATTCAACCACCCACCCGATTCCCACCACGACGGGTTTGGGGTCGGGCAGAGCCCGATAGTGGGTAAGGGTGGATGGCATACCCGATTTATACACGATATGGGTCAAAGTCTTTCCTGGCCGAGTGAGAAGCTGTAGATTGTGGTCAGTGGCCGGATGGAAAGTACTAGATTAAACATACCCTTGCACCCAATCCTTTCAGCATTTCCTCGAAGAGTCCACCAGCGTCATCCCCATCGTCAGTTCGGACATCCACAAAGATAATGCAGTCCTTAAGTACTTCGCGAGGGTTCGTTGCGAGTGGCTTAGTTCCCTCCGGCGTAGAGACTACTTGATCTACTGAAGTTGGCGGCGCTCCTTCGTTTAATGGGGTTGAGGAAGAGGGTATAACAGTGGGAACTGCTTTGGGCAATTGGGCCCCCCTTGCTGTAGAAGACATGACTCGCCGACCAGACGCTGTCGTATAAGGCTGTGGTGTCCTCACGGCACCAGAGGGAGGCTGAGATTGTGATAGCGCCATTGAGGCCATCGAGGCCCGTCTGGCAGCGTTGGCGGCTGGATTTGGCGCTGGTGGGGGGCCCATGTTTGGGTTGGCCGGACGGTGCTTTCCGACTTGGGTCTGGTTGCGTGAAACTCGGGAGCCGTTGAAAGCGGAAGGGGGTTGTAGTATGCTGTTTGGTCGCGTCTTGGAACTCATTCCGATGCTTGTACCAGGTCGATGCAAGCCCAAACCGTCGGGGGTCGTGCTTTGGCTCAAGTCTGCACCACCGCGCTGCACAACACCGGTTTTAGTGGAACGGTCCGTTCGAATACCCATACTCGTAGCAGGACGGGACGGCCCAGTTGCAAACGACGGTCGTGGTGCGCTAAGCCTATCCAACGCATCAGATAGAGTCGAGAGCTGGTGGCGAGTATCTTTGTGAGGATCCCCTGTATTCCTCTTCATCAGGGCAGCAATTGTTCCAGACACTGGCGTGGTGGCGAAAGGACCCAGAGTTGGTGTCCTGAATGAGCTAGAAGCACCGCCAACCGTCCCGGCCCGTTGGAGGATAGACGGACGAGCAGAAATTGAAGGCTCTTTCGAGGGCCCCGCTTCGCCAGCCGAAGATTTGATAGGAGAAAGACTGAGTGGTAACTCGAATGCGGTTACAGCATGTTGAGCTTTCGGTCTGGGCAGTCGAGAGGCTGGGGTCGATGGAGGTTTCGCTGCGGGAGTGACAAGCGAGGTAGGAGGTACCACGCCAGTCAAAGGCACGCAAGAAATAGAAGGTTCTGTGGGTTTGGAGGTTGCCACTTCTTTGGGGCGCGTGGCGGGTGCTTCCTCGAGTTTGGGTTTCGAGGGTAATGGCCCTCGCATGAGTTTATCTTTTCGCGCCGAAGCATCAACAGGATTACGAACAGCCGAACCGGGAGCTTTGATTCCAGTTGAACGCCAAGGCGATGGAGCAGCTTTGATTTGGTCGAAATGAGGGAGTGGAGAGACGGATGTGGAGGGCCGTGTGTTGAACAGAGGTAGATGTGAGCCAGTGGTAGTGTTTGACATTGATGGAGATTTTGGACGACTCGGGAGGTCAACGAACATCGCGAGGGGCCTAGGAGTTGGTAAAGTTGCGTCGGTTTCTTTTACCACTTTGGGTTGTTCAGCCTCTGCAATATTCTGGAGAGAGGTAGGTCATGAACATCCAGCTAAAACGACAAGGGACTACAGTCCAGTACGGTCGACAGACCTGTTGGAGGCCATGCGGAACCCTTGCAGAGTGTTCTGGCCCAGTGGACACTTCAGAAACAGTAGCACAAGCAGACTAAATTGCGCGGTAAGCTCTTCTCGTTTGGTTGGTGAACGATGAATTACTAACGAGTGGATCAGTAGTTATCGCCCGGCTCGAAGTCGAACCGTCCGCCACTGGAGCAGAATCGACGCTCTACAAATGGTAAGCATTTATTGGCACAATATCCAGTAGGCGGACATACGTCTATTCTCAGACGCTTTGGCGAAGGACCCTCGTTTGCACCAAGGCCGGGTGATGGACGCTTGCGAACAACAGCAGAGGCGTTAGGGAAGGCGAGTTTAGTCTGAGTACTATCTATAGCCTTCTGGGTCTTTGTATTCTTGCGCTTTGCGAGTGGCTTTGGTGGCATCGAGATAATTTCGCGATGGGGTGTGAAAGTAAATGGGACAAACGGCAAACGGTTTGACGGCTGGAGCACTGCCGACGGGATTTGGGGCGTTGTTGGGGGCGGTGGTTGCTGCCGCTTTGCAGGCGAGGGATTCAGGCGTCGTTGAGCACGAGTGCGGACTTTGGACGGCGTAGACGAAGGAAATCGTTTAACTGGAGCACTCGTCTTCGTCCTTGTCACGGTGGTCGTGCTCGACATCACACCCTCCCGACTTGTCACAAAAACGCGAATGAGGCGGAGTCCAAATTCCCGCCAATGTTTGGCCAGAGACGTCTTGACCCAATCATACAAGCCGACTGTCTACAGGTGCATCCACCCAAGTGCAAGACTATATGTTTGTACCAACGGCGCGTAAAAGTAAAGACTACATTTTGGCCTTGAGCTCTGCTAACTTCAAGCCACTGTCTGCAGGAAACTCAGCCAACCAAATGGGTATTATGTCTTTAGTACTTACAATTCACATTGTACAGCGCATCACTTGGTACTGTGGTCGTATGGAGCCCGATTGACCTACTGTCCACCATCTCAGGGACGACTTCCTCGATGGTTCGAGCACCGAGGAGGCGCATGTTCATCTCAAACTCTTCCTACAGCTCAAGGTGATAAGATCGTTCGTCTAAGATCGTCAACTAGTGCTTACATGGAGGATCTTGAGTGCCTTGTCGATACCTTCCTGACCGTATGCAGAGTACGCATACAAGAACGGTCGACCAACTCCCACTATAAAGCCAGATGAGATACCCTCTACCGGTTTCTGCTGTTTTCACATACCCGCAGTTGCGCCAAGAGCCACTGCTTTCAGCACGTCCGTTGCACGGCGTACTCCTCCGTCCAAGAACACCTGAAACTTTGGATTGGGGAATAATTTTCGCTTCTTCAGCTCTTCTATCACCTCTACCAGGACCTCAATACCCGAGCGAGCGAATTCTAGTTGCCGACCGCCGTGGTTCGAGAGGACAATACCTTGCACCCCCGCTTCGGCGGCCATCACGGCATCCTCCCAGCACTGGATGCCCTTAAGGATGATCGGCACTGGAAAACAAATCAGACGAGATATCTTATAACAATCGAGGGCTCACTCTTCGTGATACTCTGGAACCAGGGAATTTCTTCCCAAGATAGAGAAGGATCGATGAACGACTATGAGAAGGATCTGTTGAGCTTTACTGTTGTCTCCGGTGAAGATATGAATACATACACTGATGGCTCGGGCAGCGCCCTGACTCCTATCGACCTCTTCGCCAGCTTGAACAGCAGAGCTGTCTCCGAATCTCATACGCATATCCTGGAGGTGGTTTGGGTTGGTTTGGGAAGACGTGTCATAGATCATTCAAGATAGACCGTACCTTCTCTCGTCGACCCAATTGGGGTGCATCGACTGTAATGAAGAGACTGGAGGAAGTATAGGTAAAGGGTGTTGTACTAGGAGACAGCTTTATGCCCACCCTTTGATCCCCCTCTTCTCGGCGTACTGAACTAGTCGTTTGGCGACCTCACGATTTGCATTCACATACCTGGGAGAGCAATTGTTGGTAGACCTCAAGGTAATACCTGAGTTCGGTAACGTACAGTTGCATGAACTGTACTTGGCCGGGCTGAGCCGCATCCACGATCTCATCGAATGAACAAGATGCAAGTGTGGGGATCTGCAAGAGCCCGGTTACCCGACTATATCGACCACAGTAAATAAAAATACCATCTGGATAACACCAGCCTTGGCAGCCGCTCTTGTTAAGTTCAATTCGCCATCCGGATGCCCTAACCGACCGAGTGCCGTTGCAGTCTATCGGGTAGAGGAGTCAATGGAACGAAAATAAGGCAAAGAGCAGGATGCACAATGTACACAGGCATGCTCGACTTATGCCCTAGGATCATTGTCGACCAATCTACCTTCGAAACGTCTCGCAGTACCCGTGGTCGGAACCATATCCTAGGAACAATCAGTGCCGTGCAGCTTCAAGTTGTCGACATACCTGTGGTAAGCAAGATGGTTCTCTCTATTGGTGATTTCATCATCCGCCGCAGATGAATAGTAGGCCCACGCCTTTTCGGACATGGTGAGTCTGGCAATGGCCTATGAGCGCACATTAGTGGGTTGTTACCCTACCGTCACATCTCGCGGCTCACTTCAAAGTCATGCAAATTGAGGATTTGATTCAGGTGCGGTCGGTTCTTGATCCTCTCTTGTCTCTTGACCTCTTCCTGAGTTACCTCTTTCACAACCTGTTTCATTGTTCCAGTATCAACCTTTCCCAAACTATAATGGTATCAATATTTGTTGGCTACAGTCCAGAGTTTCTGACGTACTGTTTCTCCTTGGGTAAATGAGTCGCGACGGCATCCGGAGGATGGATGGGATCGTATCCTGGCTACTGGTCGGGATAAACGAGTCGAGCACAGCGCGGGCCGTACCTTCTGTTGCGTCCATACCCCCATATTTGAGAATGATCGTCGCCCCTCCGGGGTGCTCTGCAAGAAGGGTACTTGGTATGAAACCTTCACATCCTCATAGTGCATACCATCCAAGAATTGGGTGACGTCGTACACGTTCCCTGTTCCGACGATGTAAGAGAAATTCGCGCGCGACAATTGGAGGAATTGACTGCACCATGAATGATGACCCAACATGACTCTCTCGTGCTATGCTTAGCGACCTCTTCTCCGGAGATGAGTACGTCTGGTCTGTGCATGTGGCAAAGCAGAGGAAGAGAGAGGCCGCGGTCACCACGGATCGCAAACATCAACGGCTCAAGTCGCCCGTCTCCGCAATCACAAGCCAACGTCATCTTCACTCAAAATAAGGGCCGTCGACAGATTTTATTTTCATGCGGTGAAGGAACCGGTTTTGCAGTAAGTAAACAAAATGTGAGCAATATAGTCTGAGTGAGCAAAAATAGTAAATGAGTGCAGAGTGCATTTTTAGCTGAGGTTGTGTCCGATTGCCCTATTGCCCTGTTCCTCATTCCATAACGGTTCCGTAACGTCCGGTCAAGCGTACAACCAACCCGTAAGAATTCCGATCAGAACTCGGCGTCACGCGGGTCGCTCGGCACGGGTTCCGCAAACCAACCGGTGGTTCGTTCAATAGATTGGCCGCTGGCCGCTTCAGCGGGAAATCCAAGACTTGCTTCTCTATGTCCCCCTACGTTGACCACGACCCACGACCATGGCTAGCAAGCACTCGTTAAACCTAGCACTCACCGAGCCTTTCGTTCTCCTGCACACTGGCAACGATTCAAGTTCACATCGGCGTCAACGGCAGCTAACAGGAGGAGAATCAGCGTCGATACTTCGCGGTGTGCTGTCTTTCAAGTTGTCAAAGCCAATGCGGGTCACCAGCATCGAGACCGAATTGATCGGTGAATCCCGTACAGAGTGGCCAGAAGGTGAGTCACAAGAGGCTGCCCCATCCTCATTCTTCACAATCCACATTGATAGGGATCGGCTCACGACGGATAGAATTGTCCGACCAGAAAACCTTTCTCAGCTACAAATCCGTTTTTTACAAGGCCGAGAGTCATCGACGCGCTCAGACTGTTGGACCTGGTGCGTCTCTCATCGAAGATGATACAGAGAACGATGTCGATTCATCGGAGAGCATCGAGAGGAATGAACGCGTGCGATCTTTTCGACGTCTGAGCGCGGACCACGGCATATTTCACCGACAACGGTCCCCACTTGTCTCGCCAGACCTATCCGCGGCAATGCTTCCACCACTTCCACAAGGACAAGTCACCTTACCCAATGGAGGTAGGAGTTCGCATGGCTCGCCAAACAATGCCAATAGCACCAGTGACGTCAGCAGTGGGTACATTCGTTGTGAGGGAGAAGAGGCGAAAATTAAGTTGTTTTTAGGAACACAAGGAATTCCAGCCCCTACGAGTAGCTCTCCTTCCCCTTCCCGTCGACATTCGACACCGCATCCAATGTCACCTGAGCTACCAGTACCAGAGACCAAGGCCTCACGTCGCCTATCAGCTCGCTTAAGCATTGCAGGAGTCCTACAAGATGTAAAGGATATGGTAAGGGGTACCGAATCTCGACAAGATCACACCAATCTCTTGGAGCCAACGTCGTATTCACGAAGACCAGGGACCGCAAGCCCTGATAAGGGGGAAGGTCCTCGGGGAAGAAGCCGTGATCGTAAACGAAAGAGTAGGATATCAATCATTGGGGCAGCTCTCGGACTTGGAGACGAGAAGCGTGATGAAGGAGACGGTTGGCACACCTTTCGTTCTGGAACCTACAATTACCCGGTTTCATTTCAGCTCCCACCAACTCTGCCCCCCAGCGTACGGTGTGACTTTGGCTTGGTTTACTATCGCCTGAAGGCTACTGTGCATCGACCAGGACCGTTCACCCACCGGCTTACCACTATCCTTCCGGTCGAAGTCGTCTGTATGCCTGTTGATGATGTTGATGACGGAGATGCTATCGTTGTCGAGCGCCAATGGGATTCTCATGACCATCCTCAGTTGCGATACCTGCTATCGATCGGAGGTCGTCACTTTGCTCAGGGCTCCGAAATACCATGGAACATCCAATTGATGCCTCTCAACAAGACGAAGCTGTATCGTATCAGTATTATGCTTGAAGGTAAGCAGAAATCACCTCCTTTTGATCGATTCCACCTAACAATATCCAAGAACGCATTGAGTACAATGCACATCACCTGACCCGACGTGAATCACCCCGCCGTTTAGCGCTTCTAGTGATCCGACCCTCGACCCGAACACCTAAAGGAGCAACCCCGGTCCCTCTCCTTCCAATACTCTCGCCTAATCCGAAAGCCCTCGATGAGTCTGGATTGGTGCCATATGTTGATCTCCCCGTCTCGACGACAAACTCCGTGGAAGACCAGGCCACGGAGGCCGCCGCCCACATTCTGTCGCCTGATGGACCATGGCTTCTTCATGGAACGATCAAAATTCCGGAAGGTGTAGCACACATCTCCACCAAACACCCAATGAGCAACACTATTATTCGACACTGTCTCAAGTTCTTCCTTCGTGTTGAGCGAGGAGACGAGGACGACTTGGATTCGAAGGGTAACAAGAGGCAATATGATATCATCGTCGAAATGCCGGTTGTCATTCTTTCAGTAGGTGCCGTTTTTATCCTGTGACATGATTCTGACCTCACCGGTATCTGCAGCATCACTGTCGAACCGAGCAATCTACCTTGCCTCGATATGAATCAACTACGTCTGACCGAGCCCCCGTTAACCGCTCATACCGCTCTCACGACCAAACGCCAATCGTCACTGTTTCGAGCCCAACGAGTCCTGGATCACCAATGGGAATACCTGCTCGGGACTACGAGACCAGAGCAGGGACTGCCCTTCAGTTTGCACGACTCATCGCCGGATTCGAAAACGAACAAGGCGAACTTCCCCCACCATATCCCAATTACGAAGCGCCACCATCGCCTGCTATCATTGTTTCCTCTGAGGACACATTAGAACGAACTGAATCAGGGACGAATGGAAACACCTCAAGCCAAGACTGAATTGACCACTTGTTAACTCTCACAGTTTCTTTACCGTTGCCAATGCTACTGTTATCTTCCTATGGTCACTCTACCTCCTATCTGCGTTGCCGAGCTAAATTGACTCTTGTGTTGGGATTTGGATGTTCTCTCCAAGGCTTATTATGATCATATGTAACTTTTGGTGCCACTACTATGTATCCTTACACGGAATGGAACCCACCATTTGCTAGTTACTTTGATGGCAGATCATCACACAGGTGCATCTGGTAAGCGGGGGATGCGAATTGAGATCTAAAAGAAAAATAAAGTAACAATATCAAGCCCGAGATAACCCATTCTCCATTTCGCTTATTCCAAAATCTTGGTGACAATACCAGTGCCGACTGTGGAAATGGGTTAGCCGCATCGAACATTTCGATGGTAGACACGTACCAGTCCTGCCACCTTCGCGCAATGTGAATCTGCAAACTGCAGGTGAGTCCAGATCAACGTGTAACAAGGAAACGCAAGTACCGAGAACCTGGCTCTACGGCCACTTCATGCACGAGACTGCCAACCATCTCGACGTTGTCGCCCGGAATGACCATCTTCTCCGCTGCATCGGCCGTGCCCTCAGGGAAGGTCAAAGCAACGGTCACGTCAGCAGTCCGTAGGAAGAGTTGTGGTCGATAGCCCTCAGTGAAGGGAGTGTATCGTCCTCCTTCATTCTTGGTCAAAACCTAGATGAGAGGATGTCAAATGCATCGAATAGAGGATGTAATTATGGGCGAACATAGATTTGAGCCTGGAACTTCTTGTGGGGTTTGATAGAGCCGGGGGCAGCCATTACCATTCCTCGGCGGATCTGGTCACGCTTGATACCACGGATGAGAGCACCCATGTTGTCACCAGCCTCACCACGGTCCAATTCCTTGTGGAACATCTCTGTATCAACGTTGAGTATTTGCAGAGCTCGGGTGATCGTGTTACTTACCAATGCCTGTGACAGTGGTCTTGAAATTGGCTCCGAGACCAATGATTTCGACTTCCTGGTTCTTGTTGACGACGCCGCGCTCTGCCTATGAAGACATCAGCAAATGAGACACCAAAAAAACGGAGTATTACATACTCGACCTGTGCAAACTGTACCACGACCAGCGATCGAGAAAACGTCTGGAGAATGACCGGTGAGAACAGAAAACGTGGCGATTATGCAAGCAAACCTTCGATAGCAAGTAAGAAGGGCTTTTCAAGGTTACCTAAAACAATATATCAGTGATTCTCTCGCCCGAATGACGAAGGAGGACTCACGAGGAGGAACCTCCAGCCACTCGTCGCAAGCCTCGAGCAGCTTCAAAATTCTCGTCGCGCCGATCTCCGGGTTCTTCCCTTCAAGTGCGGAAAGCGCACTACCCATAACAATAGGAGTATTCTCGCCATCGAACCCGTAGGTAGTTAACAGCTCGCGCATTTCCATGTCTACGAGTTCGAGCATTTCCGGATCTTCAATCACATCGATCTTGTTAATGAAGACAACGAGTTTCGTGATGCCGACTTGTTTGGCAAGGAGCAAGTGCTCTCGTGTTTGTGGCATTTGACCATCGGTGGCGGATACGACCTGAGGAAGGCACATTCAGGGTTCTTACTAGTAGCTGAAACTAAGGGGAACGTACAATGATACCACCATCCATCTGTGCCGCACCAGTAATCATGTTCTTAATGTCTACGCTGCTGATGAGCTATTATTGCTGAAGACCTCACGAGTGACCACGTACAATCGGCATGACCTATCATAATGGGAATTAGAGACGGTTATGGCGCATAAGCAGTCATTCCACTAACCTGGGCAGTCGATATGGCCGTAGTGGCGATTTGGAGTCTCGTACTCCACATGGGCAGAGTTAATGGTGATACCACGAGCCTTCTCCTCCGGCGCCTTATCAATTTGTGCATAGTCGACGAACTTGCTTCCTCCTTGTGCGGCGAGTACTTTGGTAATTGACGCAGTTAGGGTGGTCTGTTTTCACGCGCGACGCAATAACCAATGGTTAGGTAGTCACAAGGTACGAGAATCAAGGGCTACCTTTCCATGATCAACGTGCCCAATGGTCCCGATATTCATGTGCGGTTTTGCTCTCGAGAATTTAGTCGGTGCGTCGGCGTACCCTCGCCGTGTGGCAACTAGAGCGCGTGCAGTTTAGACCATTCGAAAAAGTCATTCCGATGCAGAATGATGTAGTGGAAAAGCGCGAAAACCCGTTGTCAGAAATAGGATACCACGAACAAGGAACATGGTGCACCGAAGAGGCCATTGAACGGGCCATTCGCGAGCGACTTTATAATGCGCGAACGAGCAGAGACTTTGAAACGAGAAAAAAGCGCGTCAGCTTGGCCGTTCCACGGGGCGCGATGGAGAAAAAAAACGTACAGGTGACCGACGCCGCCGACCTAGAAATAGATACACGGAGCATGACTTTCGTATTCCTCAGCGGCCGTAGGTACAATCGGCGCGAACGACTGGAAAAAGAGGTCGAAAGTTCAAATGGTGGCTCCTTTATAAACCACTGCACCGACTCTGAAATTAGTGAAGGCGGGATAGTACAACGCCGGAATCAATATATTCACTATGCAACGACGACACAGAGACCAGATAAAGTCAACTACGATACAGAGGGTTTGCTTGCTTGAATTTCATCATAAAATGCTGGTCAGGAGGAAGGGCAAAGTGGGGTGCGTCATCAATCATCGCGCGCAACCAGAGTGCCCAACACACGCTGGATGCCAACTCCTCCAATCGAGCGGTGCCAAGGGCAAAAATAGGGACGAACAAAAGTCGGGGATACACGGCACTAGGAAAGCCCACGGTGCCCACCAGGAGTAAGAGGAAAAAGGGGAGGAGCAATAGCGGCAATACGACTGTATGGTAAAGTGCAGACAGGAAACTAGACCAAACGCCCTTTTCCCGATCAAGTTTACTCAGAGTCACTCCCAGAAGAAGAGTCCGAGTCCGAGTCACTGCCGGTGTCGTCGCCATTTTGGTTGGCATGCACTGCGGCAGCCATCTCCTGGTCGGCCTCAGTTGCGATTCCGTTCTTCAGTCGGTGGAGCGTCGCCTCCAGTTGCCGGATCCGCTCACTCTCCGCTTCCTCGTCCATGCTCTTTCTCTTCACGCCAGCGACGACATTCTTCCCTGGGGCAGTCGTACCGTTCGGTGGTCGACCGAGGCGTGGTTTGTTTGGTCGGATGACAAAGTTGTAGAGCTTAATAAGGACGTGTGGAGGTAGCGAGTCGATGTCAAGCTCGATTTCTTCAGAGGACTATGGAGTGATGTTATATGCCTTTTCGAACAAGAGAGAAGATGAGTACATACCTCGCGAATCTCAGGATAGACCTCATCGATAATCTCCAACACCTTCTCCAGCTTGGCACCATCAAGGGTCTGAATAGACTCGCTAAGTGCTTTCTTCTGCTCGAAAGACAAGACCTCGTCGTCGTCGTGACTCTGCTTCTTCTTCTTTTTCGGCACGCCACTGAAAGACGAGGTGGTGGCTGGACGAGGCGCCTTGGGTGGCTTAGGCACACTGTACGCCTTGCTCTTCTTGTCTTTCTTCGGTTTCTTCTTCAACGCGGACAAGGCAGAGTGGAGGGACTGGATCTGTGCTTCCATCATCATGACGGTGCCTAAGGAGGTATCAGTCTCTATTTATGTCTCGTCTGTCCAAGTATACGCACTGTCTTGATCCATATCGCTCTCTTCGTCGTCGTCGTCGCTCTCCGGAGGATGCAACGACGGGAGCTCTTGCCATTTCTCATCGAAAAACTCGTTGAGTGCAGCGCCGGCCTCGTGCACGGGGGTGCCAACCGGGTTGAACAAGAAACAGTTTTTGATCATGAGCTTGAAGTCGGCATGGAATTGTTTAGCATCAGAGTAAACACCGCGGGTGAGCTTATCCTGTATGGTAGACAGGTCCATCGGCTTCTTGACGATTTTGGGGTAATGAGGAATGTTAAGAGCAACAACATCTGAAGTAGATTAGACAGTAGTCATTGCGAATAAACGAGCGTTCGACGCACCAACTGGAGTATAGAACGGATAAGCAATAGAATAATGCTGCTTTTTGTGCAGGTCCTTGAGGATAGTCTGGCAGAACTTGAGTTGCTCGGCGTGCGCCTCACTTCGGTACTTCCTGCGCTTGGAGGGTTGCAAGATCGCAGCAGTATCTCGCGGAGGAGGAATCTCACGCTTGGGGCGGTTAATCGAGTACGAGTCCTCGCGCTTTGGTCCAGCCCCTGCAGCCGAAGGGCGTCGGACGGGCCCGGGTTTCTTCATGAGCTTCGGAGGCTTGATCTGGTGACCACGTTTATATCTTTGATAGGAGCAAGTCCAAGAAATACTCACCTCCTCAGGGCTGGGCATATTCTTCAATGCCTTGTTGAAAGCTTCCTCCACATTCTTGCCCATTTGGGTGATGACATGGTCGGGCCCATTGAATGTCAAGCAGTTCCTGAACACGAGTCGCACATCGGCAATGAACTCATCGACAGCGTTGTATGGTGGGTAGTTTGCCTGTTCCATCTTGGGTCCGCCGCCGAGCTTCTTCTCGATGGTGCCAAGGTCCATAGGGTGGGAGACGATATTTGGATAATGGGGTATACCCAGAGCGATGTAGTCAACGGGATAGATGAACGGTCCGGCGTCCTTCATCTTTTTGAGGCCACGGATGGTGGAGAGAGCGTATTTCAGTTGTGCCGAAGTTATTGGCCGTGACCAGACGCTGGCGGACGCGACTGGGAGCATGAAATCGCCGGTAGGGGCAGTGGCGAGAGAGAGATCCGCAGGGGGCTGGAAGAAATGGAAATGAAGAAGGGGGCAAACAAGTTAGCCATGACTGGACTTATAAGCCGCTGCGCGGGATCGAAGTGGCACATGGCACATCGTTGGCAAAGGAGTGGAATACTCACACTGGGCTCGAGCTTTTGGCGCTTTGAGGGCGGGGGGCCGTCAGCGTCGTGGCCGAGAGCGGAGAACGAGGACGATGGATAGAGGGCGCCGCTGGGGGAGGGCGACTTCATGAAGTCATTACTGCCGTTGATAGGGTAGACAGGTTGCTCTGAGACGAGCTCGAGGGTTGCAGCGGGGGTAATGCCATTCGAGTAACCGTTTTCCTGCTTGATCTCCAGTTGAGCCAGTGGCTGCTGTTCTGCATCTGGTTTTACGTCCTCATCCATTTTTATGTCTGCATCTTCGTCGATATGGTGAGGGAATGCACCAAGTGGGACGTGAGAGAGGGTGAGGTCACTTCCAGGTTGGGGTGTAGCTGAGAGGACCTCTGTCGATGGTTCTGGGTGCTTTGGAGAGTCCTCGTCCATTGGACGCATATCCTCTTGGTCTGTTGGGGGTGTCGGTGTCACTGGTGGAGGGGTGAACACGCTCATGGCTGCAGTAGGAGGCGCAGACGCGACGTCTTCAACAGCTGCGACGTCTTCAGTAGCTGCGACGTCTGGGAGCAGCTGCCCTGGTGGTGGCCGTGGTGAGCCATGCGGAGGGTCAATGGGGATCGTTGCTGGATCGGGAGGCGTCGTGATTACTGAGACACGCGAGGCGTCTTCGAGAGCAGCACTGGAGGCAGGACCATCGGCGACCGTGGCCGGTGGAGTTGTTGTGGCAGGGTTTGTGTCTAGCAACGGCGGCGGCGGCGACGGAGGCGTCAGTGCTGAATTGTTTGTGTCAGCGACGGGTGCAGGTGGTAGAGGCGGGTCGGCGGTGGCGGCGGTGGCAGCAGCAGCAGCAGCGGTGGCGGCGGCGATGGCGGGAGGTGGTGCGATGGGAGGAGATATGGGCGGAGCTGCGGGGGGAGGGCTGTTGGGGTTGGGGTTGTTTGTTGGAAATGGAGTTGAAAAGTTGTAATGAGGCTGGTGCACTTCCATTGATCTGATTGGATTTGAAATTTGATGAAAAACGTGACTTTGGAGTGGCGGTGGCTCGGCCGAACCGGACAAACGAGCAGAAGGGGGAGGGCAACTTGGAGCGGGTTTCTGAGTGGAAGCCTTATAACGAATCACGACTGCGCTTGCTTTGTCTGTGTCTCGCCCCTCTGCCCCCATCTCCTGTGGGATTCATGTAGTCTAGCTAGTTGTACATTACTTCGTATGCAATACACCTCTCCTTTCCTGCAAAAATCGCCAAAATCGCCGCCGTCGTCCCACCTGCACCGCGCACAGTCTGCTTCCCCGCTCCCGCTGGCTCGCCCGCCAAACCGGCTGGTGTCCGCAGATCCCCAGCAACTATCCTGCCAGCAGCGAGCACCTATGTCCTCCACAGCGTCCCCCAGGCCCACAAGAAAGCTGGCGCTGTCCGAGCCCTGTGTGAACCCTGTGTCTCCAAAGCGACAGGCCACGTCAGCATCCGCCAATCGCAAATTCTCGTAAACTGCTTCTCGATGGCCAGCGCTCAAGGAAAAGAAAAAGATACAGTGCACATGCGTTAGCACTACCTAACATCATTTTAATCATTGTCCGAGTCGCCCTTGCTCTGTCCCTTGCCCGCTTTAGGGCGCGGCCCTTTCCCCTTTCCGCGTGCCCCCGTTGCCGTTTTCAGGCTCTTTTTCGGCGGTCCCAGTTCTTCCTCTAGGTCCTCTAGGTCCTCTAGTTCCTCCTTAGTCCGTTTCTTCGCCTTTGGCGCAACCACTTTGCCAATACGCTTCCCAGGATTTGCTCTTGGCTCCACGTCTCCCCCGTCCCCGCCATCTGACGCAAAGGGATCCTCTTCATCTTCCTTTACAGCTTTTGCCTTACTCTTGACCACCCCACCTTTCTTTAGCTTGGATCCCCCCTGTTCTTCCGGTCCCTCGGGTTGAGCGTCATTGACTTCCCCGAAATAAGCGTCGTACTCCGCCTGTCGGGCCAAAATCACCAGGTCAGATATCATGTTCCCAAACTCGCACACAAACTGCGGAACCTGCCTTAATTTGCTCGTCTGTCAGCAATGAAGCGCTTCCCCCGTCGCCTTTGCCCTTCCAGATCTACGCGCCAGTACTCACAGGTCAGCACTTCCCATGAACCGGGAATAAGCGGCCATACGTACCGTTGACGATATCCCGCTCTTATGTTTGCTATCGAGTTCTGCGTGACCCATCGATCATGTGCCACGGCCTCGGTGACTTGGACGACTCACGGATGACGGAGTACATATCTGGCTTCACCCCATTAAGCTTCAATCCATGACGGCGCAAGAGATGCTTCATGAGCTGTAACAGCGCCGTGTCTCGGTATCTGGGCCATGGCAGGTAGTCGGGCTGGACGCACCGAGCGCGCCTCGTCTGCGCCGTAGACATTTGGGAAGTGCACCGTGATGGAATAGCGGTTTTCCTGTCCCTCCACCGTTGATAACGGCGTCGTTGTGCACCGGACGGCGGTGGCGCTTGTTTCTGCCAGTGGGCCGGATATGAGGGACTCGGCGAGTTTGTGGAAGGTACTGTCTACGCGATCGCCTCCGGCGAACACGAGCCTGGCGATCGCGTCAGGCTCGAGCAGGGTGCTAGCAGTTGAAGCCTACCATTTTCCACTAGTGAAGCCATGCTTAATAGCTATCTCCTTCAGGGCCTCAGTGGCCTTTTCTTGCACTTCTTCTCTTACTTCCTTTTTGCTCTTGAGGCCCTTTTTCTTGTTTGCACGAACTGGAATAGAATCGTCGTTCTCCAATGGGTGGACAGCCCTAAGTTGGATTTTACATGGCCTAACATAATTTAACAGACTTACTTTGATTTCCTCGACTTTGTCACCGGTCTCCCTCACTGTAGAGTATCTTAGGGCACCGCCGGTGGCAAAAGGGGTCAAATGAACTCACAGACTTCCTTTGCCTCAGCAATGGCGACGGAGTAATCTTGTTTCTCAATATCATTGCTCTTACGAACCCCGATGAACTAGGTGGGGAAGTATGTTAGCACAAACGCCGCCATTCCAACAGGTTTGGGGAATTATATTACTGGCTTGCTCCCATCGTTGCGAACCTGAGAAGGCTTATACTACAGGGGACTAGTATTGGTATTAAACGAATTTATCAATTGAGCCGTACGCGCCTTTTTGAGAAAGTCCTCCAGCGACAAATCGGACGTAAGTGGCCATGAATATGCATATCCTTCTGGGGTGATGTCTTCCTTGTGTGACATCTTGTTCGACGCGAAATGATGATGTGCAAGGCGGTGGCAAATGATTTCGAGTGGAAGACGCGCTGTCCAAAGTTGGGGAGGGCGCGCACGTGCAAGCTACTTGGTTCTCCCCTACATCCCCTGCACCCCCTGCATCCCCTACATCCTCCACATAGTCTCTTCAGCTCCAGTAACGTGTCAGAACAGTACGTACGACTCGCCAACGTCATACACGGGGTATGATGATGGATAAGGAAGGAGGTCGGAGATGGTTTCAGATTTACTATGATAGTACGCAAGCGCTCTCTCTCATTTCATTTCATTTCATTACTGATGCCATGGCATTTAGCGGCCCTTCGGTTGTACAAAATCGTACCACTCATCCTTGGGCCCTTGTTGTTCGTGATAGATGCGCCATTTGGACGGTTTTATTACAATAGTAGATGGTCTATAAATGGTATCTTGTACTTATCTTTGATGCGCCTATGTCTGACCATCGATCTCGACAGGCACCGTAGGGTGGATGATCATGGAAACCGTGTCTCCCATTGCATTCATGGCAACATACCTCCTCGCTCCTTTCTCCCCTCAGTTCTCCCCCCCGCCGCTTCGTCACCCGTCAACTCCCCTGGCGGGCCTCTTCGTTTTGCACTATTTAAACCGCGCGATTATCTCGCCTTTGCGGTCCCCGGGACGCTCGCGGACACACATAACCGTCCCTATTTGTGCTATCATTTTCAACCTCATCAATCCACCCCTCCTCGCTGCGTACCTCTCAGCACCACCAGTACCCACGGCGATAGATGCCGAATTCTTCAACAAGAACAGCAACAGGTTCTCTGTCCCCCCTTCTCAGTCCCCTTTCAGCACTTCCGTCCAAGGACCACCGAGCGACGCATGGTCGCATGCGAGCTATTACATTGGGATTTTGATATTCTTCCTAGGGCTTATTTCAAATGTTCTCCATGACGAGATCCTGTACAACCTTCGCCGAAACCTTCCTCCAAGTGCAGATGGCAAGTCACGGTATGCTATCCCAAAAGGTGGCCTGTACAAATGGATCTCTTATCCGAACTATCTTAGTGAGTGGATAGAATGGACTGGCTTTGCCATTGCCGCGACTGCTGGCCAAGAAAATCGGTGGGCATACACTGCACCTTGGGTTTTTGTGGTGAGCGAGGTGATCTTGATGCTTCCTCGTGCTTGGAAAGGTCACTTGTGGTACCATGAGAAGTTCAGGGGCGAGTACCCGAAGGAGAGGAAGGCAGTTATCCCTTTTTTGTTTTAGTCATGTATATCGCATGATTAGAATTTTAACACGAACTGTACCGTAACAAACGAGGCGTGAGTGTGAGGATACAATACGGTATTGGAGTATAATGCGGAAAAGTTGAGAGGAACTTTGATGAAGAGACACTATGCAGGTGCGCCACCGTCTGGTAGACGCTCAATGGCGTATTTTCTTCGTACAATGTACATGAGCGGAATGCCGGGCACTTTGCGGACACGCCGTCTCAGGTCCTTGTCGCAGGTCGCCACGATGTAGCACTTGTGCTGTGTGACACGATCAATGAGGCAGTCATCCGCATAGGTACCCTTATGCGAGCAGGTAAGACGTTCAAAGCGCGGATCGCGTGCGACTCTGCGGAGCGTTGGATGAGTAACTGTGGAGAGGGGCGTCTGTGTAGGGTTCCGGTGGTACTCGCCTCAGTGCAATTCGGTACTTGGGTCCAAGCTTTTCAAGTTCTGCCATGACACAGTCGGTTACGCACGGAATGCCTGCCAGGGAACGCTAAGAACGAGCGAGACGCGAAGAATTCGGGGCGTGGCTGCGCACATTTGGCATAGAGGCAATCCATCATCCCACTGATGAGCTCTAGTTTGTTTTGCAGACTAAAGTTGATAAAGTTGGTGTCAATGAGAACCCGATACGGAGGGCCCAGTGCCGTGTTATGGGACAAGAAGAGCGAGGAAGCAATCTGAGGCCTTAGAAATAAGGTTGGTTAGTAGCTTGCAAGGTGCCGTCGATTTCTCAAAAACCCACTGTCGATTGACCGCCTTCTGCTTGATCTCTGCTTCTTTCTTCGCTTGCTTGACTTTGTTTTCCTTTCTATATACCCACTGTCAGTCTATTGGTGCAACTCTGGCCTTACGCTACTCACAATCGGGCGTCTTTTGGGTTGAGGAGGCGTTTTACAGCGGCAACCTTTCGTGTCTTTTTCGCTTTTCCCTGCCAGGTGGAGAACATTGTTGATTTGTGCGGTTCCTCGGCGCCTCAATAGACGAACCATGGTCAATCCCGCTCTCCCACAACAAGAGATAGAGAAAAAAGCGCAATGTCTTTGTCATATTGACCTTGAACACCAACCACAACCGCCAAAATGCCGCTAGACCTCGTTATGGGCTCGGAGAAGGTGAATGCCCTTCAGGTGTGTTATTTTGGACGTAGCAAACGTCCGTTATGCTAAGACGCGCCCGCAGTCTGCCATAGAGAAGGAGTTGGCGAGGAGAAATTTCTCCGCCGGTGAAGGTGTGTTCAGGGCGTGCTCACGGTGTATAAGAGAGTGTAGCTCACATGTCACTCAATAGACAAAGTTATGGCCGAGTACATCACCATCATGCTCGTCAATAACAAGTCAGCCGGTGAGTACCCGACATTCCACTGGCCTTGCCCAACATCAACCGAGTCGAGTCTTGCGTGTCTCACGGCGGGCTCACTGTTTTCGGAGTACATACCCCCCAAACCTTTAACTGACGCACTTCTTTAGAACAAATATCATCGGAATTGGAAGAATGTAAGATAAACCGCCAAATTTGATGTTATATCGATGCTAATCGACCATGTCCTGTAGTTATCGGTGCCGACATTTGGGATCCCTCGTTTACCGACTGGCTTTTTGCAGAAGCGACCAAGCCCCTGGGCACCGCACCTTCTCCACCTGCAGCTCCAGTCAAGACCTCTGAACCATCTCCCCCTCCAGTTCCTGAACCACTTCCCATCCCGACCTTTGTCGACGAACGATCGCGAGATGAGGTAGTCCATCCGGGCAGACGCCTACAGCCAGGCGGCGCTCGCATCTACAGTCAGGCTGTCTCTGGAGCACAGAAGCGAACTGCTTCCATGCGATCACCTTCCCCACAAGGCGGGCCCAATAAAATCCCCCGCCGAAATGAGCTTCCAAGTGGACCACGGGCGATGATGAGAGAGGATGGTGGGAATGACAGTGGAAGAGGAGAGAGGAGAGACCGACCGCGATCTCTCCGAGACCGGATGGGTGGTTTCGCCAACGGTACTAATAATCTCGGTCCCAATGGACCTATGAACGGACCACCGCCGAATATGATGATGGGACCCGGAGGGTTCATCGGACCTATGGGGCCTATGCCTGGGCCCATGGGAATGATGGGAATGGATCCGTCGAGCATGAATCAGGGAGCGTTGGCGGAGGCGTTGATGGCGCAAAACCACCTACTGCAAAACATGATGTCAATGATGCAGGGTGGGATGATGCCGAATATACAAGGAATGCCCGGATCAATGGGACCTAATGGACCCCCAATGCCCCCCAATGGCCACGGTCAAGGACCACAGCGTGGACGAGGGCGAGGGCGGGGAGGCAGGGGTGGGGCACCTGCAGATGGAGGTCATCAAGCGGGTCCGAATGGACCAAGCACTCTCATACCAACTAACCCAGCCGCGCCTCAGCCTGTACCCCCGGCCATTCAAGCACCTCAGCCAAAACCTGCCGTTCCCGCTCCCCCTCCAGCTGAACTCCCAAACCGTCCTCTATCACCGACTCTTTGCAAGTTTGGTGTTAACTGTACAAACTCGTTGTGCAGGTACTCGCACCCATCCGCCGCGGCGACTCAGGAGTCGGGCATTGTATTGTCTACGGAAGCTTGCCCTGAAGGACGGTTTTGCAAGGATAAGGATTGCAAGCTGAGCCATCCGAGTTCTGCAACTGGTGCGCCTAAACCTGCATTCCCAAACCTCAGATCCTTTGCTGACTTGTTCATTCCAGGACCTCCACCTGCTACACCAGCACCTGCAGTGCAGCATCATGGCTCCACGGTGCCCTGCAAGTTCGGATCTAACTGTACTCGGCCAGGTTGCACTTTCGCACATCCACCGAAACCTCGAAGCATGATCCCCTGCAAATTTGGAGTCAATTGTACACGCTCCGATTGCATGTTCACCCATCCGACAAAAGGTTGGACGCCAACAGGCGGTGGTGCGGGGAGTATTAGTGTTCGCTTCAACCCAGACGCGAAGCCATTCGTACCAAAGGGCGCAGCAGCGCCTGTGATCCTTGACACATCGTCGCAACCGTCGTCCCCTACAGAAGCGACAAAGCCGTTGAAGTCTGGTGATGAACCAGCAGCGGCACCAGCCGCTGAGGAGCAAAAGGCGGCCGAACTCGTGGCTGCTGTTTGAGTAGAAAGATTGGCTGTGTGTTTCTGGGAGAGAACAATGATGCTTGTGTTTTTCTTTTTCTTTTTTCGCTTTGTGACTGCTTGAAGTTTTCTTGCCCTGTACGAGTGTTTTGCCTTCGCTAGTGTCGCGAGAGTAGTAATAGGAATGTGTGCGTCGCGTAATAGCTGCGCCTATTTCGTGCTTGGATAATTTCCGTCGTCCGAATCGGTTTGTTCCTCCGTTCCTCCGATATGAATGACGTCCTTCTATCGGCTCGGCCTCTGACTCCAACATCCCTCTCTTTTTTGCTCCCCCTCCTGCTGTCGTTCTCGACGACCCTCTCCTCGCGGTCTGCGATGGCTCCCGTACGCGTACTTGCTTGCGTGCGGCCCAGGCGCGTCTTTTCGCCTGTATTTCGACCCGTTCTACCTACTCGATCTTGCGCCCTCCATACTTCATCGCCTCGTGTTGCCGTTGCAAACGCAGCTGTGGGCGACTACTCTGCCAAAGATGAGCATGAACATGTCCTCTCCTCGCCCTCCGCCCTCGCCCGAAAAATCTCAGCGCGCGTCCTGCCAAAGATCGCGCGACCTGACGTCCACAAAGTCGTCATTGTTGGCTCTGGCGGTCTCTCCATTGGCCAAGCAGGAGAATTCGACTACTCGGGCTCACAGGCCTTGAAAGCTTTGCGTGAAGAGGGCGTCGACGCCGTTCTCATCAACCCCAATATTGCGACATGGCAAACTTCACACCAACTCGCTAGCGAGGTCTACTTCCTCCCCGTCACCCCGGATTATGTTGCATACGTGCTAGAAAAGGAGCGACCAGATGGCGTCCTGTTGACGTTCGGTGGTCAGAGCGCGTTGAATGTCGGAATTGCACTCGACAGGATGGGTGTTCTAGATCGACTAGGGATTCAGGTGTTGGGAACTCCTATCCGAACGTTAGAAGTCAGTGAAGACCGTGACCTATTCGTCAAGGCATTAAAAGGTACATTCTGTTCACCCACATAGGTCCCACATAGGCCCCACCGCCGCTCGTCCTTACCCCATGTTTACGCTGACATGAGCCGTTGACACCTTTGTGCAGAGATCAATATCCCGGTTGCTGTATCTACTGCTGTCGCCTCTGTCCCCGCTGCCTTGAAGGCTGCAGAGAAAATAGGATATCCGGTCATTCTTCGGTCTGCGTTCACACTCGGTGGTCTTGGATCCGGCTTTGCTAATGACCCAGATGAACTGCGAGATCTGTCCGCAAAGAGTTTAAGCTTGAGCCCTCAGGTTCTCATCGAGCGAAGTATGAAAGGTTGGAAAGAACTCGAATACGAAGTCGTTCGGGATGCCGCAGACGTGAGTTATGGATACCCAATAGGGTATCTAATCCTGACGTCTTCTTGCAAACAGAACACTATCATCTGCTGCAACATGGAGAACTTCGATCCTCTTGGTACCCATACTGGTGACTCAATCGTTGTCGCGCCTTCGCAAACACTTCCAGACGACGAGTATCACATGCTCCGAACAGCAGCCTTGGATGTTATTCGACATCTCGGTGTCATTGGCGAGTGCAACATTCAATACGCCCTCAACCCACACTCTAAGGAATACTGTGTCATTGAGGTCAATGCACGACTCAGCCGATCCTCTGCTCTTGCGTCTAAAGCTACTGGTTATCCGTTGGCTTATACCGCAGCGAAGATTGCCCTCGGCTACACCCTCCCTGAACTACCGAACGCCGTAACCAAGACCACGACCGCCTGCTTCGAACCATCTCTCGACTACATCGTCACAAAGATTCCCAAGTGGGACCTCGCCAAGTTTTCGTCGCAAGTCAACCGCGAAGTTGGTTCATCGATGAAGTCGGTCGGTGAGGTTATGGCGATTGGACGAACCTTCGAAGAGTCTTTGCAAAAGGCAATTCGGCAACTTGACCCCAAGTATCATGGATTCGAATCATATGTCAAACCTGAGGACTTGGACCGTGCCTTGACCCGACCAACTGATACTCGACTGTTCGCTATTGCTTACGCTATGTTTGAAAAGGGCTACAGTGTCGACAAGTTGCATGACCTTACCAAGATCGACAGGGTGGGTCGAACGTCCTCGACTTACCTTGTTGGTAGGCTAACCATTCATAAACTACAGTGGTTCCTGTACAAGATTGAGAACATTGTCAATACTCACCACGCCGTTCGGGATGCCGGTTCGCTGGAGAACGTTGACTATGAACTTATGAAGCGAGCCAAACGGATGGGCTTCTCCGACTACCAAATTGCGGACCTTACACAGTCGACTGAGGACGCCGCGAGGGCTCATCGCAAGTCTCTTGGGATCACCCCTTTCGTCAAGCGTATCGACACTCTGGCTGCCGAATATCCCGCAAGTACCAACTATCTTTACACGACCTACAATGCACAAGAGCATGATGTGCCCTTTGATGAGCACGGGACGATGGTCCTGGGCAGCGGTGTATACCGCATTGGCAGCTCTGTCGAGTTCGACTGGTGCTCGGTCACCTGTGCCAGGCAGCTGAGGGACATGAAGAAGAAGACCATTATTGTCAACTATAACCCTGAGACCGTCTCGACCGACTTTGACGAGGCTGACCGCCTATATTTTGAGGAACTCGGCTGGGAGAGAGTCATGGATATATACGAGCTTGAAGGTGCCGAGGGTGTGATTGTCAGCGTCGGGGGTGCGTATCATTCCATCCTGAAGGCAGAGGGCTCACCTTGTTGTTGTTGTCTTTAGGCCAACTCCCTCAGAACATCGCCCTGAGGCTCAAGGAGTCCGGTCTCAACGTCCTCGGTACCGACCCACAGCAAATCGATAACGCTGAAGACCGCCACAAGTTCTCCGCCATCCTCGACACCATTGGTGTCGATCAGCCCGAATGGGCGGAGGTCACCAGCCTTGACGCCGCAAAGGAGTTTGCCAACCGGGTCGGATACCCCATCCTTCTTAGGCCATCCTACGTGCTCTCCGGTGCTGCCATGAACGTCGTCTGGGAAGAGGCCACACTTGAACACATGCTTTCCGCGGCCGCTGCCGTCTCACCCAAACACCCCGTCGTCATTACTAAGTTCATCGATAATGCCCAGGAAATTGACGTCGATGCCGTCGCGCACAAAGGCAAGCTCCTTATTCACGCTGTTTCCGAGCACGTCGAGAACGCTGGTGTTCATTCTGGTGACGCTACCCTCGTCCTGCCTCCGTTCACATTGGACAAGAGCGACATGGCCCGCTTGAAGGAGATTGCGGCTAAGGTCGCTGCTGCGTTTGAGATCTCGGGACCTTTCAATATGCAGATCATTAGGAAGCCTGCTGAAGGCGACGACCCCGCTGAGCTCAAGGTTATTGAGTGCAACTTGCGGGCCTCGCGAAGCTTCCCCTTCGTTAGCAAGGTCCTTGGTGTCAACTTTATTGACATTGCTACTGCGGCCATTACTGGACATAACGTACCCGACCCTGTTGACCTGATGGCTACTCCGAGGGATTATTATGCGATTAAGGTTTCTCAGTTCTCATGGACGAGGTTGCCAGGTGCTGATCCGTTCCTCGGCGTGGGTGAGTGCCTGTTGCCAGCTCCGCCTGGCGGTATCTAACTACTTTCGCAGAAATGGCGAGCACAGGTGAAGTCGCTAGCTTTGGCAAAGATCTCCACGAAGCCTACTGGGCTGCCGTCCAGAGTACGACCGGATTCAAGCTTCCTGCCCGAAACTCAGGAGTCCTCATTGGTGGAGATGTCACCAAGCCCGAGATGCGCACTGTTGCAAAGACGCTCGTGGATCTCGGCTTCAAGCTTTATTGTTCATCCGCTGAGGTGGAGCACTTCTTGAACGGACTGCCCTACGTCAGCTGCAAGCGCATTTTCTTCCCACTGAGGGATAAGCGGAAGTTGCGAGAAGTGTTTGACGAGTATGATATCCAATGCGTGTTCAACCTTGCTAGGTCGAAGGCGGTGGATCATAATGACGAAGATTATGTAGCGAGGAGGTGAGTGAGCTTCATGAATGTGTCGATTGACCTTCATCGATTTAATTGCTTATAGGAATGCCGTCGACTTTGGTCTCCCATTATTGAATAACCCCCGGTGTGCGCAGTTATTTGTGGAGAGCCTGGCCAAGAAGATACCGCAAGGAGGACTTCGGAAGTACGAGGAAGGGCGTATTCCGTCTGAAGTGAAGTCATGGGCTGAGTTTGTCGGCGCACGGGTGTGAGGAACAAACCAAAAGAGCAAAGGGCGCTCAATGCATGGGATTGACATTCTCTCTGTGTATAGTTACTCTAGGAGATTCCTAGTATGTATCCTTTTGTGCGACGTCAGTGACTGAGCTTATGAGCTTAAGATGTCGAAGTGGGCAGACGTGTTTGCAGTTGATTTGTCTCTTAGTTCCTTCCACGTCGTCTTACCTCAAGAAGCGTACTTGCAAACCAGCCCACAATTAATCATAATGGCCGATGATGCATCTCAGAAGCCCGTACAGGTCAAGCTCGTCCTGTTGGGTACGTTTCCCGTACTCCCAATGCAGACGCCACAGGAGCAACGCCCACTCTGCATCCAGCGTCCCAATGCAATGTGCAAAGGATTGACTTCCTTTTTTTTCTACATTCAGGTGAAGCAGCTGTCGGAAAGTCCTCCGTAGTAATGCGATTCGTGAGTCAAAACTAGCATTGCCGTCCGGCCGTCCCAGGATATCCCGGCTCATGGACAGGTCTCCCCAATAGGTCAACAACGAGTTCCAGGCCAATAAGGAACCCACCATTGGTGCCGCTTTCCTCACACAGAAGTGTCGACTGGAGGACCGCGTGCTACGATACGAGATTTGGGATACTGCGGGCCAGGAGCGATTCCACAGTCTTGCCCCCATGTACTACCGCAATGCACAAGCTGCTGTTGTAGTATATGATGTGACCAAAGCTGCCTCACTCGAAAAGGCGAAGTCCTGGGTGAAGGAGCTCCAAAGACAGGCGAACCCCAATATTGTCATCGCTCTCGCCGGCAACAAAATCGACCTAGTTTCTGGACAAGCTGCCACCTCTGCTGCACCCAAACCGCCGGCTCCGACCTCTTCGAGCGAGGATGAGGATGAGGCTGATGATGCTACCGCAACCCCGGGCGGTGCCGATGGTGACGGAGAGGGATCAGAGAGCTTGAGAGAAGTCCCGAAGGAAGAAGCTTTGGCATATGCTACGGAAGCGAATCTCCTCTTCACTGAGATTAGCGCGAAGACAGGCGATGGCATTGTGGAGCTCTTCACTGATATCGGTATGGACATTATTCCTGGGTTCTGGTGTGTCCTTACTGATGTCGACCTCCTCTACAGCCAAGAAGATCCCCATTGAGCATATTCTGGCATCACGAGGAGGCGCGGCAAATGCCGCAACCTCGACTCCCCAAGCGAGAGGTGTCGCCCTCGACGAGCAAGCGAAGGGAAAAGAAGGGTGTGCATGCTGAGCGTATCAAACACCTGTCGAGAGAGACGACGGCCTTTAGACTGTACCCACTTATGTATGGACGCGCACGACCTTACGCCGCCTTTAACACCACATCGATCCTCTTTCTTCCATATCCGATTACATTGATGGAAATTATGACATTTCTTTTATGCTCGTAGTCCTGTAAAAAGAGCTGTCTTTCCTCCCACCTCTCAGGCGCTTATCATGTAGCACAGCATTGTAAGGCGTTCCTTAGGCGCTGTGACAACAGGATAAGTACTCCCGCCGAGCGCTCCACACCCTGGAACCAAACGCTTCCCACTTTGCTCAATGCCTCCTGGGAGATATAAGGGTTCGCGCAAGGGACTAGTCGAAAGCCAGCCAGCCCACGACTCGTATGGGGCTACTAGCTCATCCAGCGGGCTTGAAGCCGGTACAGGAAACACCGAACCAGAAGAGACCACGGATTGGTTTTCGTCCTCGACGAAGCAGATTATTGCCGGAAGTGCGCTCCTGCTCTCTGGGGGCATGAAAATTGCAGAATTGATCGTTACCAGTGAGTTGTGTGCACTTGTTCCCGTATCTGTAGCGCCCATAATTTGTCCTGAGCGCCAAATAGGAAAATATCACACCCAAAGTCTTTTCGAGCCCGTCCATGGAATGGTTATCATTAGTTGGATTCTCACCTACATGCTTCAATTCGATTATATTTACATGATTGGCCACACGCCAACTGATGAGGATCCTACGGTAGGTAACCTGGAGGTATACCAACCATCACGTCACTGAGGAACGAAAACTGTCGCAGGGTTACGCTGCCGCCCGTGAGCTCGCCTCGTCCAAAATCTACAAATTTGTCTTCGTACATATTCTGCTCGCTCTATGGCAACTCTTCTACGTACGTTCTGCTCTAACCCGCCCTGCGCGTCGCAATTGATTGCTCCATTAGATCCTCAAGCTTCCTATTTTTTCGCTCGTCTCGATCAGTCTTACTTTCCTTCTGCTCACCAACATGTACTGGCAGCTTCACAAGATTCGGCCTGATAAAAACCGCGCGGAGGGCACCAGCTCAAGTATGACCACCAGTTCGGAGCGTCAGAACGTCCCTAGCCCGTCCTTCATCCAAGGACCCATCAGCATTCTCTTGATCATGACAGCGACTATCTGGATGCCGGGTGCGATTATCGACGTTGCGCTGCTCCACCACAAATATGAGGACGTACTCCATTCTATTATCTGGCCATTCGCCGTCTGGCTCTTCTTCATCAATTTCCTTGGGTCACATGCTTCGACTCGCGTAGGCTACATCTCAAACAAGCGCAATGTTACCACCAGCGCCGCCCGTGCCACCACCACTGATGCCGAAGCCGGTGAAGTGGCTGAAGCTCCGCCAGTCAACGTTGCCGTCGGGACGGACAAACGCCTAGTCCCAATCGATTTGGCCGGTGTTTTGGGACTATTCTGGGTGTCCGTTGCTATTGCGGCGGGACCGGGACCCGTTAACGATGGGCCGGTGCTTGTCGTTGGCTACCTAGGTGCTGGGTGGCAGGCGCTCTCCGTCATTGCTGCCATTAGTGAGTCCTTATGCAAGCACGCAAGCAAACGCTGACCTAAGGACCTCTCCCTAGTCTGATATACCTGTCGACAATGAGCCAATGGTTCTCGCTGATAAATGCTCGCTGTAATCCTTACCAACCCACCATATCATCGTGGAAGGATCGCGTCTCTCCTATGTCAGAATATATTCCACCATTCTCCCATTTCTTAGATCGCCGCCTCAAGAATTTACTATTATTTCCCCCTAAACGACTGAATTCACAAATCCCCCGTTGCATCCCTCAAAAGTTTCAATGTCAATCGATCTCCAGACGTGCTGGGATGATTGAAGAGGACAGACGCCGAAGAGTGACAAACCATTCAAGTCTGAACACTCTCGTTATTAATATCAGTTGACTAGTCCTCCGCCACATTAGCGCCATTAGCACCAGGCGGTCTGGAGGTAAGAGTGAGCTCGGGTACATTCTGAATCTTTCAAGATACATGAACTCCTGGATGCATCATCACTGTAGAACCGCCAGCGGGTTATCGTGGATCAACCCAAGACTAATCCCACCCAGTGGCATTAAGATTAACGCTTGCCTTTCTGTGGAACTCCTGAGGGAGATTCCCTGTATAGCATTGAAGTGAATCAAATGTAAATCAGGTGAGAGTTGGCCTCTGTTTATCGTTATTGGAAGTCTTCTATCGTCAGTATCACCAGTCCATGGCTGCCCTTGAGGGGAGAACAAGTCACGGATTACATTGCAAAGAGCATATCCAAAGGTAGTCGTCATTGACACTCAGAGAGATGACGAGATGCTACCAAATCCCGGGGTGCTCTTGCAAGCACTGGCCAGTGGGTGGGACCGCAGGACTCGACCAGTGAGCTTGATTTTCAGGTTGCAACCACCAATGAAAGTGTTGAGAGCACTACATGCACAGACTTGGAAAACTGTGCAGAATGGACAGGAGAGGCATACTACATAGCAAAGGCAATGGGCGATGAACGTAACACTGGATACACTTACAAAACCCATAACAGATCATCATGTAATGGAGGGTGAAAGGACCATCAGAGGAGTAGCAACAGAATGGCACAGTATACAGGACACGAGAGAAGTGGAGCCTTGCCGTGTAGGGAGGGCAAGCGTGAGAGAGACACCAGAAGTACGTCGCGGTGAATGTTGCGTTATTATGGATACGCAACTACACGGCTAGAATGTTGACCGAGCAGCTAACGAACTGGGCGCTGGGATTGTGATTGGTTATGCTGCAAATTGCTGGCGTCGTGTACGTATTCCGCGCTTTGCTTGGTCCCGTTGTTTGTCCGTAGCGGGCAATGCAAACGCATGTCCCGGGCATTTGAATGATGATACAAGTGCCAAGTGTGGTCTCCCGGACGGCGGCGAGCCGCGGCGTGAACAGCAATGCGAGAACGGGGGGTTGGACGGGAGGAAGTGCATAGAAGCCAAAGCATGGAACATTCAAATGACCCGATTCGCGTTTGTGCTCTTCCTCAAATAGGCCATTAGGGCCGTTATCCGGGGCTGCCGCGCGGATCTGTGCGCAGGGTCACTCCCCAGGATGGTTTATAAACTGGGTGTTGGTGGTCAATGGATCGGCACCACTCTGGCCTTTTGGCTTAGATCAAGTGTAGTATCTGTTCTTTCTAGTTTAACCACTAGAACGAGTCCACTGGACTCTTCATTGGTTAATATATTTTTGTCCTCCCTCGCTCGTCGCCCTCTGCTTGCACGGCTTCGAGACAGTTGGCCTAGCCGCTGCACTACTGGCTTGCGCTGACGGGAGTTTCACTTTTTTTTTTTGGTTCTTACTTCGCAGTAACCCTAACATTGGTCAGTCGGAGCACCGGAATTACCGAATTTGGTCTTTTTACTTGTACTTGGTTCAAATATAAATAAATTTACCATCTTCATGCTTTCATGCCCATCAAGTTGATCAATTTGGAATAAGTTATTTATCAGTTACATAAACATCGCCATCTGCGGTTGTAGCGCCTCTCGCCCAGGTGGTTCTCCACCACCACCACCAGGTTGTTGGTGCTGCAGGCCTGCATTTACTGGCGCTTCTTCTCCTTCGTCATCTCCTGTTTGATCCTGACCCTGATTCTGGGCCGCCCGCTGTCGTTGCTCACGTTGTCTCTCTCGCTGCTCCGCCGCATGTATCTCCTGTCTCCTCCGCCGCTCCTCCTCTTCTCGACGCAGTACATACCGACCTCTCAACCACATCAACCCCGTAATTCCGACAAGGAGGAATGCTAGAATGGCCGACTCCCAAAACTCATCTTGTGGCATTCCTTCCCCCTCACCCGCTCCCCGCCTAATAGTCATCCCATCGTAGAAATCCTCGCCGGGATCATTATCTTCCTCCGTTCGCGCCTGTTGCTCACGAATCTCACGGACACGCGCCACTGGGTCATCTTGATCCTCATCCATGATTCCCGCGGGCGCGTTAGCTCTGTGCTGTCGACCTGGACCCTCCGCAGTGTCCACATTCTCCTCTGGTTCTGCTTCCGTCCTCCACAGCTTACTTGGCCACCAATGGTCGTCGTCCCCATCGTCACCCCAGAGAATCAGGTTTGGTTGTCGACCACCGGCGGCAATATACCATAAAGATCGAAGGTGCAACTTGATGAGCGACAATACAATTGGGAAATACGCCGCCACATTATGCTCGAGAGCCATGTCATAATGTCGTTTAGCCAGATGGAAGTCCTGCATCTACGTAAGTGACTACCTCGACAAATTGATAATACGCACCTGTGATACACCAACACCGTTCTCATACATCCAACCTATGTTCCACATCGCCAATGCACTGTGCGTTTCGATTGCCGACTGATAGTATCCAGCCGCCTTTTCTTTGAGCAGCACATTCGGTTCATTCACTCCAAGCCCGTGATAGTAATAGTCACCAAGTTTGACCATCGCATCAACGTCGCCTTGACCGGCGGATCGCGTCCAATGCAAAAGAGCAAGCTGAGCGCTCTTGTTGGACGGAGGCTCAGGAGAGCGAAGTCCCCATCGCAGGCTAGGCCTATCTACATCATAAGGTAAGCAAGCGCCTCGCATAGCCACACGTTCTTGAAAACGGACCTTGATCCAAGATGTATGCAACGTTGTTTTGCGCAGCTTCGACACCACGGTCGGCAGCAATCATCCACCGTAAAATAGCTGCTTCTTTATCTTGTTCTCCCCCGCTCTTCCATAGTCGCTCTGCTTCGGGGATCAAGGTGCTCTTCCAGCTACCACGTTCAGCGACGATTTTGTAGAACGAGGTGGCTACCGCACAGGACCCAGTATTAGGTATTGCTTCCTGAGCTACTTGCTGACGCGCCATGTTGGCATGTACCTGGGCAGACCAGTAATAGGCTTCGAACTGGGAGCCGTGGCGAAGGGCATACTCGAAGTATTGTTTCGCAAGTCGAGTGTTTCCGTGCTCTGTGGTAGGGCCTTTAGTACAAATCGAAAAATATAAGAAGCGCGACGCCAGACTCACGGTAATAAATTTTACCCATGTTTACTAGCGCTTCTGGTAACTCTGCGGCAGCAGCTCGTCCAAACTGAACAAGCGCGGCATCCTCTCGTGCATTGCCATCCAAGAGACCATCTCGATGGATAATGCCAAGCGCGTTCAAGCTTTCCTTGTCGCCCTCTCCTGCTCCTCGCTCAAACCACATTCTCGCCGTCTTGACATCTTGTCGAACCCCTTCACCTCTCAGGTGCATACGGCCAAGATAGAAAGCGGCGTGCACCGCATAATACAGGTCCGTGGACTCGACATTCTGCTTGCGGTATTGCTGATGCTTGGATGGATTATCGCGGGTCCAGACTTTTCGAGCCACTTTGAGGAAGTACGTCCAGGCCGCGTCGAAGTCTTTGGGTAGAGCAGACGCCCCTTCTGCGCCTGCACTCACTCCTCCAGGCGGAGTGTAGATACCACCATGATAGTAGATCTTGCCCAAGCGATAGCAGGATTCGACGTCTCCTCGATCTGCGTGGAACTGTGACGTACTATGAACTAAAATACGATGACGAAGAAAACAAATGTACCTGCCAGTACTCCAGGACGTCTTCCCAGGTCTCCCCCATATGTTGAGCGAGGGAAGCCTTGATGACAGGGCGATTCGCGTTGGGGCCTGTCGATGCCATACTCGCGCCATAGCCATACACGCCGCCAGCGAGGTCGGAGAGCTTAGTGGCTGTATGGGGCAGCGTACGTCCTCCAGGAGGACCACTGAGGAAATGAGCCATAGCTGGAGAGATCAGCAAAACGGCGCAGCAAGTTGTCTGAACAAGCTCACATCTTTCGGCCGCGCTTTCGTACCAGTCGAGAGCTAACATACAGTCCTCACTGACACCGATACCCATCCAATAGCGGTAACCGAGTGCCATCTCCGCGCCTTGGTCTCCACCAATTGCCGCGAATGTGTAGTAGAGAAGTGCTTGCGCCTGGTCGACTGGTACATCACCGTAGCCCGTGGAGTAGAAGAATCCTAGCATTGCTTGCGATGTAGCATTCCCTGTAAGTTTGGCGTGTTCTTGATACTTCTCAAATGCCTTCGTGGCATTCACCGGGAGGACCAATGGGGGGAACTTGAGGCGATTCTCGTTCAATATCCGCGGTAACAAAGAGGGTGCAGAGCGTACCAGGGATATCTGTGCGAGCTTGTACAGTGCGTCTGTGTTACCTGCCTCCGCCGCGAATTCCAGTAATTCGATGGCCTTTGTGGCGCGCGCTTTTTGAGAGTCCGTCTGTTTGCTACCCCACCTCTTTCCGTTTATCTTTTTGGCAAGGAATCGAGGGAGCCATGATTGCTGTCGCAGGGTTCCCAAGATACGAATTGCGGTTGCAATAGGGCCTTGGTGGTTGGGGAAGAGCGAGCTCATGAAAGATTTGGGTCGTGTAGGTTCTAGAGACCATTGAGAGCGAAGGGGAGGGACTGTGGGTAAGGTTGACAATAGAGTGGTGGCCTGCACAAACGCCCTTCCCGCTAAGAAATCATCGGGTTAAATCGAATTGGACAGGTATAACGGCAATATGTCGTCTTGTTCTACACCAGAGCAGACTCTTACCTTCAACAGCTTTTGGATTGGGCTGAGTTTGGAGGACGACTTGTCAATGCGTCCGCTATTGTCCTGAAGCAAACAAGGCGGAGCTTACATCATCTGTGAGTGGTTTCTCTGCCGTTAGAGACGTCTCTACGGCTTCTGCCGCAGCGACTTGGGTCTGTGACGTGCCAGAGGAATATGAACACTCAGAAATGACGTGGAGCAGCAATCCACACGTACTTGGGCCATCACATCTGTAGTGGTCGATATACTTGAAGTTGCCGTGGATCCTGCTGCCACGCCACTGAAGAGAGCAAGGGCCACGACACCGAAAGCAACCCAAGCAGCCCTTCGCTGTCGTATGTTTCGTCTGGAAGTAGACATGGTTGTTTATTATTTGCTAGCACGCGTCGCGCGCCAAGAAAATGAGAGTCCTTCAGGCACTCGAAATTAGGCTAAGTCCAAGTGCGGCTTGACCACCAACCACGAGACAAGTCCGGAAGGAATATCAACTGACATACGTACTACATAGTACTACATAGCCTTATCTTATCCGAAATGCAATCGTGACATGGCCTGGGTCATCCTCTTCGCTGTTCGACGGACAGCCTAGTTTATCTTCCACGCAATTTAGGGGAACCTCAGCGACTCATGCGTGCTACATAAATGAATGGTTTATTCACCTACACTTATCTTCAGCCTCGTATACATATGACTTTGTACGACATTCCCCTGAAGATCGATCGCGAGAGGCATGCCAGCTCTGAGCGCATTCAAACACGCGTGGAGCAAGGAAGCATTTCTGGAGCTACTCTTAATCATTCTACTTCACTGAATGAGCCAGGCTCCTGAAGGTCCGATTTGCAGCCCTGGGAGTCGAAACTAGACCCCTGCTTACTCGCCACCTATTCCATTATATATCCCGTTGAGCCCTCTAGGCCACTCGAATAATCGCGTTTGTGGAGTTGGGGGCCAACTCTCATTATAGCCCTCTTTCCCCCCGCAATCACGGTGAATTTCCGTTCTCTAATGTCTCCTCTTGGGGCACGTCCACCATACACCCTTTGAAATGCCACTCAAATGTCAGCCTCAGCTCCTGCTCAACGGCTAGAGTCACCGGAAATTGTGATCGCCAGCATATCGATCGCTTGTGCACAATAATACCTTGCAGGTGCACAGCATACCTGGTCCTGTCTCTGTCCACACACCACTACCCCCAACCACATCTAAGGGGTTCAAGAATGGATATTGCAGTGGAGGAAAACGGAGGGGTGATCCGGGAGACTCATTGAAAGTATCACATCGACTGACGACTGGACTCACCCCAACACCATTACCGTGGGCCATCTCTACACTCACAGTTTTTAGATTTATATGATAAGAGGAGCGGATTTTGGTCTATTTTTTATGGAGGACTCGTGATAGAAGGCCAATGTACTCATGATATATGAACGATTGGCTCTTGGCTTACCAGATCAGATCGATTTGGCAGTTGAATCGAAATTGGCTGACCAATGTTAGGGTTAATGCGAAGTGGGAACCAAAAAAAAAAAGAAAAGAAAGAAACTCCCGTCAGCGCAAGCCAGTAGTGAAGCGGCCAGGCCAACTGTCTCGAAGCCGTGCAAGCAGAGGGCGACGAGCGAGGGAGAACAAAAATATATTAACCGACGAAGAGTCCGTAGACTCGTTCTAGTGGTTAAACTAGAAAGAACAGATACTACACTTGATCTAAGCCATAAGGCCAGAGTGGTGCTGTTCCATCAACCACTAGACGCTGGTTTATAAACACTCCCGCTGAGTGACCCGCGCACAGATCCGCATGGCGGGTACAACAAGTGCAGACAGACGCTTTTATGATCGCAGCCCTTGCATTTTGGCGATTCCAAGTCATAGGTGGATGGTCTTGAAGCTATCCTTGATTCCCATTTGTTTCAGTTTGGATTTCGATGCTCCACTAGAGGCGAGTATATGCAAGTCAGTCTCTGGTATACACGCAAGTCAAAACCATATTTGGGTTCTGGCAATTTCAGACCCATCTGCACCGTTGTTCACCGCCCACATATCACTACAATAGGTCGCCGTCTGACTGTGGTCTCTGGTATGGTTAAGAAGTATATGCTGAGTTGATCAAACTGAACACCTATTTGAGCTTGGGCAACGGGGTTATCCGATGACTTCCTGGAGGGGCCCACCCCGGTGCTGTGTCGAGTACCTGTGCTACCATTTTCGCTTCATCTATCGGTTTTATGTGAGTGCTTATCCACAAATCAGAGTCATGGGGCGTACAGCGGTCTGGACGCATTCCTTGAAAGCCCGAAATTCCGCTGCGCACATGTCTTTCTTCGCGTCTTGATAATTTGCAAGGATGCATTTGCCATAAACACTCGCAGGAGTGGCACAAGTCGTTGTGGCTGCAACAGCTAGTCGTTTGAGAGGTGCAGATACGTTATTATTCAAGTTTGGCATGTTGTGGTAAGGAGAAAGTTGCAAAAGTGCGAAGACCACTTGATTATACAAATGATGTTATCGTAAACTGTTTACACGATTGCACGACTCAATGGTGGACAAGCGAGACTAGGTACTGATAACAAAGATACCTGACAAACTAACAGCTTAGGCCAGACAATCGAAGATTCCTACGCGGACAGTGGCAAATGGACCAATGTGATCTAAGTTAAGAGTTAATATCCATCGCGCAAGATACCAGAGAAAGCATTTACCAAGGACGTTGAAATCGGGAAGATCGTTCGCAGCCGAACAGAGCTGGTTCTCTCGACCCGGGCAGAAAACAGCGTTCGACCCGTCTTCACTCGCTAAGTTATCAAAAATTTCACCCGCCGGGTGTGTGTAATCGAGGAAAGATGCCGGTGGGACGCTGGGGACGGGGTCTCCACCCGTGTGCATATGGAGGAACTGGTTGCCGACGCCCAAGGTCGTCTCCACATACTGGCTAGAAAAGGAAATAGCCAATCAGTACTCTTCGATCTCGACCAGAGGACTAAATACGTACGCGAAGTCCAGATTGCCTACACGAGGAAGACCGTAAACGCGGACCTTGATATCCACTGCGTCCCCAAGCTGTTCCTTGAGGAAGACTGCTTGGAGGGTAGCGATGGCTGCACCAAGTGAATGCCCAGTAATAAAGACTTTGTTCACGTTGTTCGCTGCCATAAGAGCCGTTACTTGGTCGAGTACGGTTTGGGACGATAATCTTCAGACGAATGAGCATTTCTCTCCTTTACAACCCCTCATCACTCACTCGAAGGCCTTCTGAAACCCTTCATGGACTCCGGCTGTTGGCGGTGCTGATGGGAAATTAGCAGGGTTCAATGGGTCTTGCAGAAGCTGAAGATCCGTAAGGATTGACATGAGTTCAGTGGGTTCAGTACCCTGCGTGGAGACCACAACACTTTGAATCGACGGGTCAAACGCAATGAAAACTGGTTGAGAAAGTGTGAGTAACTGCGATTTTGGAGAGATGGAATTCCCCCTTACAAGCAGGTACCGCTTCGTTGTCACCACCCGTGAAGGCAACCGTAATGTCGCCAAGAGCTTCACACGTAGCACCACAGGTCAAGGTTTCTACAGAACCTGCACTGCAATACGCGGCATTGGAGTAGAGTGCTCCTAAGGTGAGTTCTTCGAAGACGTCTCTGGCCACAGGAAGTGTGGGTGTGACATTGGAGGTATCAACTCCAAACGCGTCCTCAAGCCCAGACTCGACTTGATCGAACAGGTCGCCAATGGAGTCAAGTAACTGGCGTTCGACCACGGGCTCAGATTGGCGGAGGGGGAGTGGAGAGCAACGGATAGTCGCCGCCGCGATCAGGAAAGTAACGAAGGCATATTTAGAAGGAAGGGGAGACATAATGTCAAATTTTATTCGTGAATTTCAGGGGGCTGAAGGTTAGGGGCTAGTTAGAGACCGCTGCAATTCGTCCTCTAATGCTACTCACGGGACGACCAACTGGCGCAGCCAGATGAACTTTGGAAATAAGGAGGTAGTTTACTTTATGGAGAGGAGTAAAGGAATGGCGTAATAAAGTTTCTAGAAAAATACGATATTGACCGGCTGAAAAAAAAAATGGTGAGCCAAGGTGCTGACCTGTGGGGCAAAGGAATACACGACCTTATATACGGTGAAGCCTGTCAATTTAGTTAAAAGATCGTGAGCATAGAAACGCGTACCCCAATCTACCGTCACAGCTCCCGCCATGCGGCCCAGAGTCAGGAGCACAGCAACGGCGACGAGACCACCAACATGATAGCAGTTAACTGTTGGACAAACCGGGCTGATAGGCAGGACATCGCTGACGAGGAGACTGGCGGCTGCCAGTTGGCATGCCATTACGAATACAGATTTCCATGAAAGGTATGACGATCGAAGGTCCACCTTGTCCACCTTGAGCAGATGAGCGTGTCAAATTTATGGCACGGGGAGGGAGCTCAATTCCTCCGTGAGAGCATGCGGCCAAGAAGACCGAAGGACCGCCACAAGGCAACAGGAAGGCAGCCCGACGACGGAAACTTTGTCTTCACACAAAGGCGCCCACTTGGCGGGTCGTGTATCGGGCACCGCATGTGGGTCTGGAGGTTATGTGGCGATACAATGAGATTTGATTCTATTCCCAATGCTCGACTTACACACAATCGCAACCCTCGTGATCTATTCCTCTGCTTCGAGCAAAGCATTCAAGATACGAACCACGGCCCCAGCCGCTTCGCGAACAAGTTGGCGGTCTGGTTCATCGCGAACAAGTCGAGTCCACTTGTCAAACCGATCTGGGTGAAATACAAGAAGTGCGTCGCGAATACGTTGTTTCCTATTCTTCCCGTGAGAATGCAAAGGCGAAAGGACGAAGGCGGAGATCGCGCCTGCCGTAAGCTGTTCGGGTGAAGTTGGTGAATGTTGGATTGGCCAAGGGATACTTTGGAAATGGAGAGTCGGAGAAGTGGGAGGGTTTGAACTCAGAGTGTCCCATGATGTCGAGTAAGTTTGCCATGCATGCATCATTTCCTCGCCGGCCTGTCGCTCTCTGCGCTTTCGCCGTCGTTCTTCCTCCTGCTTACGTGCCTCTCTGCGTTCGCGTCTCTCCCTGTCTCTCCTCATTTGCCTCTCCTTCTCTAATTGTACCGTTTCTTCCTGCTCCGACCTGTGTTTCCGCTCCCACATTTTGCGCCTCACCCACTCGACATACTCGTCGTTATCCATGTCTTCAAGATTTTCCTGAGGGTTCCCTTTATCCATCCAGCGCTTTGGTACGTGATATGCATTGAAGCGAGCCTCAATTTCCTCCAGACGAGTGTCATCCTCCATTGCACTAAATAACTTTGCACGAAACTGAGCCTCTTCCAGCTCTGCTTTGATATCGTTGTATTGAGGTGTATCAAGATCACCATTTGGGCAACCAGAGTCGGTGCTTCGCTGATCCGGACGAAGTGGACCCTCTGCGTCACCTCCACGAGAGTGCAAGTAGGAGTCGTATGCAGCATTTGTGTCCTTAGGTACTCTGAATATCTCTGGTTGCTCTAGTTTAAAGTACCGAGGCGAGCTGTCATTACTTGGATCGTAAACGAACGCTGGTCGTGCTTCCTGTTTGCGGTGCTTGCGCTGGTCCCTTTTGCGTTCTTTGCTCTCTCGTTCTTTTCTTTCTAATGGAGTCTCTTTGAGCCTTAAGCGAGCCATGAGTAAACCCAAGAGAGTCAGGAGGAGCAACAACCGCGTTTGCTTTGGACCCGCCACAAGCTCGAGCTTGGACTCGACCGTCTCATTCAACGATCGCGACGATGGCCGAACTCGCAGCTCTTTTCTCTGCGTCACTGGACCCAGGCACTCGAAAGCAAGCCGAACAGGCCCTCACCGAGGCTTCCCTCTCCCAAAATTTCGCAATAGAGGTATTGGCCTTAGCACTTAGTTCAACCCAGGATCGTGCAATACGACTAGCATCGGGGATATACTTCAAGAATACTATCAAGCGAAGATGGAGCCCCGTAAGTTTCCTTCGTCGCGTCGGTCTTCGATAAGGCCTCTTCCGCGGTCCCTTCGTTGCTGGGATTCGTTGGTCATATTTGGGCATTTAGACATTGCCAAATTATCACTTATTGATCTCTAGGATCCGATTGAGCATCCATCGACTGCCGTCGAATGACGCATTCGTGTTTGGGAGATACCAGCCTGTTGGAGCGCGTTTCCTGTCTCGATGACGCGTACATGTGCTCTCTGTTACTTCCAAGTGCAAATTTGGCTAACCGTTCAACCGAAAAGGACGCAGAAGAGGATGCCCCACTGCTTGCCGAGCCTGTCAAGGTACAGCTGCGTGAACAGCTGGTTCCTGCTATGGTCGCCTTGTCAGCTCCGACCGACAAACCCGTAAGAGCACAACTGGCTGAGACTGTTTCAATCATTGCCGCTATGGATTTTCCTGACCAGTGGCCGGACCTTATCGACGTGAGTGACCTTCCCAATCTCATTTTATCACACTGAAATTCGAGGGGACTCAGCGTCTGGTACAACACCTATCTCCTGATGACCTGAATCAAACCCTTACGATCCTCGAAACCGCGCACTCCATCTTTGGGCCGTGGCGTTCCGCTATCGCTTCTCCGGACCTGTACAGGATTATCAAATATGCACTTTCAAGATTCACAGAACCGTTCTTCCAAGTGTTTAGGGCTCTCGCCGATCATGTACTATCAGGGGCCACACCCCCCGAAAATCTCCCTCTCGAAGGACAGATCGTCTATAATCTTTTGCAACTTTATTACGATCTGAACGCCCAGGATCTCCCCCCTGAGTTCGAAGATTCGTACATGGAATTCTTCGCTCCACAAAGCGGTTGGTTTCCAAGGTTCCTCACCTGGACGTCTCTACCATTGGCAGGCGAGCCAGACGATATTGCTCCTAGTCTCCTCTCTAAGATCAAGACTACTGTCTTAGAAATTGCTGAGGTCTGTCTTCTATTCCATCACCACCTTGGGTAGTGCTGACCTCGTAGTAGCTCTTCACACAGCGATTTGCTGACATCTTCACGGACATTTCTGTCATTAACTCGTTCATTGAAACTGTTTGGGTCATTGTCTCGAGTGGGACGTACCAGTCGGTAGCAGACGACGCTTTCATCGCGCAATGCATGCGCTTCCTGTCTACCACCATCAAAGGTGGTCAGTACAAGGACCTATACGATAGCAATGACTCGCTTCGAACACTCATTGGGTCCATTGTCGTTCCCAACGTCCAACTACGAGGTAAGTCTCAACCATAACAGGTCTCGACTGGAGCCCCTCACTCGATCCATAGAACACGATATCGAACAATTTGAAGACGACCCTTTGGAGTTTATCCGGATTGACTTGTCATTTCCTACTTCGTCTGCTGGGGCAGCGTCGTTCTCTTCATCTGGCGGAGGGGAAGGTACCACACGACGACACGCAGCGGCGGATGTGATCCGTTCTCTCGTCAGTAGCGGGCACGACACAGACACTACGGAGCTTGTTGGGGAGTGGGTTCAAAATGGTTTGCAGCTCTACGCGAGCAATCCGGCAGAGAATTGGAAGGCCAAGGACTCCGCGGTGTTCCTGATGAGTGCCGTCGCTGCTCGTGGTTCTGTCACAGCTGTATGACTCCCGTATCTGCTGCGCCCTTCGAACGCTGACCGTGTCTGTTCAGCATGGTGTCGTTTCCGCAAATGTTCGCGTTGACATCGTCCAATTCTTCTCACAACACGTCGCCCAAGACCTGCAGGATACCTCTGGGAATGTCCACCCCATACTGACCGTTGATGCCATTCGCTTCCTGTATTCGTTCCGCAACCAGGTAAATAATGGTTTCCCGCTCTTCTTCAACGTTCTGATACCGTCTAGCTCACGAAGGACCAATTACTATCGGTACTGCCTCTACTCGTTAACCACCTTGGGTCACCAAATTATGTGGCATACACGTACGCGGCGATTGCGATCGACAGGATCCTCTTTATGAAACATAATAAACAGCCACTGTACGTCCCAAAGAAATCCCGAACTCTAGGCACCTTGAAATAACCTTTTCCTCCAGATTTTCTCCGCTCGACGTTGCTTCTTGGGCAAACCTGGCCATCCTCGCGCTCCTTACCAAGATCGAAGCGGGGGGTAGTCCGGAAAAGGTGTCGGAGAATGATTATCTCATGAAATGTAGGCAATTTGTCACTTCTGGACGAAATTGGTTGAACATCCCTTCAAGGCATCATGCGCATCATCATCACGGCTCGTACCGAACTTGCTTCCGTATATGCCGACATGATGAACAGACTAGTCAATATCCTCGCTTTGATCAGTAAGAACCCTAGTAATCCCAACTTCAACCAATACACCTTCGAGAGCATCTCCGCATTGATTCGCTTTATCGTACCTGTGGCACCTGGCGCGCTACAGGCTTTCGAAGCCGGTCTGCTTGGACCCATGTCATTCATCCTACGGGAGGATATCGATCGTACGTTGCAAGGATTAATACGAAATTCAGCTCTCATTCTAGTTTTCAGAGTTTGTTCCCTATACCTTCCAGATCCTCTCACAGCTTCTCGAACTCAACTCTGGACCCATACCGTCGTTCTACTCCGACTTTCTTTCGCAAATCCTGGTGCCGCAGCCATGGATGCAGAAAGGCTCTGTGCCTGGTCTGGTCCGCTTTATTCGAGGGTTCTTAGACAAGGGTGCTACTGTTCTCGTTCAAAACAAGCAGTTCGAGGTTGTGCTTGGTATAATTCAACAACGGTTGATTCCTTCAAAGCTCCAGGACGGGTGGGCCTTCGATCTGCTTCAAGGTGTTGCGTATAACGTGGATGCGTAAGTATCCGCCAGTACTTCCCAGCAATTGCTTATGATACTCTCAACAGTGTTACTATGCAGAAGTATTTCCGAGATGTCCTTATGACGCTTTTGAACCGCATGCAAACGAGTCGAACCGATAAGTACATGGTTGGCCTGACACATTGGATATGCTACGTCGCTGCGATTGAAGTCGGTAACTACGGTCCCGACTACATCCCCCAAGCAATCGAAACAATTCAGACTGGGTACGCCAAATCCCATAATTCATTGCTTTCCTAACCATCGGCTTGACTAGCCTATGGACATCGATACTCAATAATATCGTAATCCCATCCTTATCTAAGATGCCACCGAAAGATCGAAGAGTTGCAGCAATCGGTCTAACTCGGATGCTCTTCTACAGCCCTGTCACTCGGAATGCACCTTCTTGGTGAGCTAGCATGGGCACGATAGTTCTCCCTCTTCTGATTTCATCACCCAGGCCAGCTGCCTTCACTGGTCTTTTGCGGCTTTTCTCAGTGTTTGGCCAACTTGGTATCAATGAAGATGATCCAGACGCTGGAATTACTCAAATTGACTACGAGGAGCAGACAGCAGGGTACCAAGCGTCATACTCGAAACTCTCTGCATCGGAGAACCCTCGACCCGATCCGGCCTCATATGCTCCTGATGCGAAGAAATTCGTCATGGGCGAACTTGCCAAAGCACTACAAAGCCCCGATCGGCCTACATTCCAAAACCTGCTCCAACAGTGCGACGCTGCGGTGGTTCAACCATTTGCTGCAGAAATGTCGTCGGCGAACTTCCGGATATGAGATTATGTGTTTTCGTGGATGATGTATCGAATAAAAAGAGGAATCAACCGCGTCTCCCTGAGACAAAGTAGGGCGAATTTACATTTAATCATCACTGATATGCACCACCGACAATTCTATAGTCTGCATACACACAGCCGCGGGTTTAGCTGAGCTGCATAAATGGCGTACATATGGGAAGCGGTTAGGTTGTCCAGGGTGTTGAGCTCCTCTGTGGAACCAACAACAGGAGACTCAATGGCGGCCTTCGGATATATACTCAGACACAACGGGGTGGTACAATTGGCAATTAT